>Ga0302320_10000163_pt1 | contig 144404 bp, 125 predicted proteins | sample Bog_T0_3_FD_202130 | JGI IMG/M metagenome (GOLD analysis project Ga0302320, IMG submission 202130) | Peat permafrost microbial communities from Stordalen Mire near Abisko, Sweden - Bog_T0_3 | ecosystem: Environmental > Terrestrial > Soil > Wetlands > Peat | place: Sweden: Abisko, Stordalen... | reverse complement strand
CCTAATCGGGATGCCACGAAAAACTTCCGAGGCTCACCAGTGACTTGCACGGCGGCTGCGAAACCAAGCTAATACTCGGGCTCAAACAGGAGCACCATTGGCAGGCCGGTTTACTTGCCGCCCGCCCGCCGCACACCAGCAACACCCCGTTTGCCAACAAGCGCAAGCCCGTTTCTTGTGTCATTGCCCCGCCTCGGTGGCGGTTGGTTTGCTAATATGAGGATAGGCTGAACCGCAAAGACGTCTGTCCCAAGTATTGACCAATTCTTCCCGTCCCGCTGTGCTGAAAACCTGCTGCGAGGGAATGTCGGCGCGAGCCGCCTTTACTCCGCCCCAGCCCGTGCGCCTTTGCCTGCCCAAAAGGAACCGGCCCATTAAATTAAAAACAGTCTGGACAAGGCCAAAAGCCGGATTTAGGGTCTGAACAATGTATCAGGATAGGCTGAACTCGGAAATGGATAGGCTGAATAACCAGCCGCCTACTAATTGTTAGGCAGCACGAGCGTCATGGATAATTCCACGCCAAAAAGTAAGTTTCCAAGCACTGGTTTTATCGTGCTTCTTCTCGCGATTGTTGTCATAGCCATTTTTGCAAGGTTCGTGAAATCCGGGCCGACCATATCGGTTGAGCGGCGCGACCAGCGAGTGCAGGTCATGGAGAGAGCCCAGTCAGCCGGAGGATGGGATGCTATCAGACGAGATTGCACCAGCTTTGCGGAACAGCACACGAACGGGGTTTACACGTCTTGGCATGATACGAACGGTTGGCCGGCAGCTATAGTTGCACTTAGCCCAATAGAGATTGAGTATGAGCCAGGGTATGGCTGCGTTAGCATGAGGATATTTGGCCAGCCTCGGACTGGAGGGCACTCTGAGCCATATTTTGGGTTGGAGGTTGATGTGTCTTCTAATAGTGTGGGCTATCAGCATGGCACTGGATATAGCAACGGCGGAGTTGTCGGTAATCATCATTCGGTTGCCGAGCAAGTAGCGAAGGGGATTTATGAGATTTATTGACGTGCTGCCTCCTAAGGAGATAGGCGCTACATAAGGAGATGCAGATGCTTATGAAGCCCAATCTTCTTGTGTCATTGCCCCGCCGCAGAGGCGGTTGGTGTGCTAATACGAGGATAGGCTGAACCGCAAAGACGTCAGTCCCAAGTATTGACCAATTCTTCCTGTCCCGCTGTGCTGAAAACCTACAGCGAGAGCCATGTCGCAGGTGTAATAAAGTATCCGCCCGCAGTTGATGCACGAGACGAGTTCCTTGCGCCCCTGGCAGGAGACAAGAATCTGCGCGCCCGCGCCGAAAGCGATTCTCCACCCTTCCAAACCCGATGTTAAGCTGGCGGAAGTTGATTTTTTCAAGCGGAGAAATCTAGCCAAGCGTATGATGATTGGGTAAAAAAGATGGCAGCTTTATGTCCGGCAGGCGTATTGGCCGGATATCAGGATCATATCCGAAAGTGATTAATTTTATGAAAATTGGATTTTTGGTTGCGGGCCGCGGGCTTGTTCTCGCTGCCATCGCGCTGGCGGTGTTGCCCGCGCGTGGCGACACGAACCGTTATGCCGGCGGCGAGTGGTTCCTCGTGGACGCGAAGCCGGTGATGGCGGCGGCGGCTGAAATCACGACGGAGAAATATCCGGATTCCGACGCCGTAACCGTGGATCAAAAGTCGGTCCGGGTGTATCGCGCGGATGGCACGGGCGAGTGCCAGGATGAAACGTTCACCAAGGTGCTCACGGAGAAGGGAAAGCGCGACAACCGCACGCTCACGATGAATTTCATGCTGCCCTACACGACGGTCGCGGTGCCGACGCTGGAGGTGATCAAACCCGATGGCACGGTTGTTCCCGTGGACGTGGCGGCGAATTCCAAGGAGTCCATTGATGACAGCCAGATGGCGGAAAACATCTACGACCCGAACATGCGGATATTGCAGGTGAACATCCCGATTCTGGAAGTCGGCGACGTCATCCATTCAGTGGAACGCGAGAACATCGAACGCTCGATCATCCCCGGCCAATACGCCGAGGAAAATATTTTTGAAGGCACGGGTTTCATCCGGCACATCACTTACGAGGTTCATTCGCCAGCCGACCGGCCCCTGAAGCGCATCGTGTTGCGGGACGAGGTTCCGGGAACCGTGACCGCTTCGATAAATCCGGAGACCAACAATACCATCGTCTATCGCTGGGAGGTGAACAACGTGCCGCGCATGTTCGACGAGACGTCCATGCCGCCTTACGAGGAGGTGTTGCAGCGGCTGTTCGTGAGCACCATGCCGGATTGGGCGGCGGTCTCGAAATGGTATTGGGACTTGAGCCAGTCGCATCTGGACGCGACGACGCCGGAAATGAAGCAGCAGGTGCAGGAACTGACCGCCGGCACCGCGACGGACATGGACAAGGTCAAGGCGCTGTTTTACTTCGTGTCCAACAAGATCCGTTACATGGGCATCACACCGGAAAAAGACCGGCCGGGCTTCGAGCCGCATGACGTGTGCATCACCTTTGACAAAAAATACGGCGTTTGCCGGGACAAGGCGGCCCTGCTGGTTTCGATGCTGCGCCTGGCCGGCTTGAATGCGTATCCGGTGCTCGTCAGTGTGGGGACCCACAAGGATGCCGAGGTGCCTGACCCGTTTTTCAACCACGCCATCGCCGGTGTCGAACTGGAGAAAGGCCAGATCGTCTTGATGGATCCGACGGACGAGAACACGCGCGAGTTGCTGCCGGCGTCTGATCGAAACCAGAGCTATCTCGTGTGCCGGGCCGATGGCGACAACATCCGGCTTAGCCCGATTGAACCGCCGGAACAGAACATGATGCGAATCAAAACAACCGGCACCTTGGGCATGGACGGCGTCATCGAGGCGAAGTCGGAACTGTCATTCGAGGGCGTCAACGACGACGCGTATCGTAACGCCTTTTCACACATGAAACCGGACGATGAACGCCGGTTTTTTGAGCAGCGCCTCAAGCAGGCCGTGCCGGGCCTGCAGCTCAAATCGTTGAAAATCACTCCGACAAACATGAGCGACGTGGCCACCGGCCTGCGGGCCGAACTGGAATTTTCCGTGGACGGCATGACGGCAAACGGCGGCGGCAAATCGGTGGCGAGCATGCCGTGGATCGGCAAGCGGCTGGGCGTGCTGAATTTCATCCTTGATGGCACCGGCCTGGAAAAGAGGAAATACCCGCTCGAAACCGAGGTGACATGCGGCGTTCAAGAGGACATATCGCTCAAGCTCGCAGACGGGTTCGGGGGCGTGGCCTCGCTGCCAGCGGCCTCGTCGGTTGATGACGATTGCGTCAGCTACCGGCAGCAGTTTGATGCGACGGCGGATTCGCTCGAATGTTCCCGGACGCTGAAGTTTAAGGCAGTCGAGTTCACCACGACGCAGTATCAAAATCTCAAGCAGACTTTGAAACTGCTGGACGATGACGGGCGAAAATCGCCAATTCTGGCGCTCAATGAAAAATCTGCGGCCAACGGCCCGGTGCTGGCCGGCAACTCCAGCGCGCCGCCTGTGGAATCCAATGCGCGGATTATGGACAGCCAGAAGGAACTTGATGTGACCGATCCGCACACGGCGGTCTATCGTGTGAAATACTCGAAGCGCATTCTGACCTACAGCGGCAAGATACGCGAGGGCGAGGTGAAAATTCCCTACAATCCCTCTTGCGAGGAAGCGCGGCTCATCAGCGCTGTTGTCACTTCCGCCTCCGGCGAACGGCAGGAAATTTCCAAGGACGAAATCAACGTGATGGACGCAGGCTGGAACGCATCGGCCAAGCGATACACGGGCGGAAAAATACTGGTGGCGAGCCTGCCGGGGGTGGATATCGGTTCCACCATCGAGGTTGAATTTGAAATCATCTATACGAACAAGCCGTTCGTTTCGGGATATGAGTCGTTCCAACTGCCGGACGAGATGGATCAAAAATCATTCACGTTGACCGCACCGGCAGGTGTGAAAATCCAGCGGCTGGTCGGTGGCACTCCGGGCATCGTTGATGGCCACGCAAAGAGCGACGGAGACCGCCAGCAGTTTCAATGGAAGTCGGGAAAAGTAGGGGCATTACCGGCCGAGACCCAGCTTCCGCCGGAATGGGTTTATGCCGCCGGCGTGGGCTATTTTGTCGGCGATGCGACAAATTATTTCGAAGCATTGAACGAAACGATGCTGGACCGGTCGCATCAATCCACGAAGGCGGCGGAACTGGCGCGGCAACTGACCTCAAACGCCGGAACAAGGCTCGATGCGATGAAGGCCATCCGCGATTTTGTTGCCAAGACCATCCGTGATGCGGGCCCGTCCTTCACCGAACTGCCATTGAGCGAACTATCCGATGCCGACACGACGCTGGCGGACGGATACGGCCACGCGGCGGACCGCGCCATCCTGCTTCACGCGATGCTGGAAGCGGCTGGCTTCCAGCCGGAGTTTGTTCTGGCATCGAGTCTGCCGGCCATTGCCGGCATCACGAACGTGGCGATGGCATTTCCCCTGTCTGAATCATTCCAAACACCGCTCGTCAGAGTCACGCTTGATGGCGTGAATTATTATTTGAACGACACGGACCAATATGCGCAACCGGGTTCGACGGGCTGTGATGGCGCGCTGGGCATGGCGCTTTCCGACCAGGCGTGGGAAATCATTCATGCCGCCGCAGGCTGTGAGGACGCGACCCGGACGGATTACACACTCATGCTGGATGACAGCGGTCGGGCATTGCTCCAGGTTTCGCGGAGGTATTACGGTGAAGATTTCAACGCGAAGAACCAGTATTTCTCCGAACTGCCGCCAGAAGAAAGAAAACGATATTTTCAAGAAGCCGTTTCCGGGGTGGCCCAAGGCGCGCACCCGGTGGGCAATTTGACGACCTCGTTCGACACCTATCCGGGAGTGGAACGATTTTCCGTTGTCATTGACAACTATGGAATGGCGTCCGGAAATTATTTTTACTTCAACCTTCCCTCAACTCCGCCGCTAATGGCAGCCGGGGCCGACCAACGCGCGCTGCCCATGCTCATTTCGCAAGGGAACAAAAACACCATACGGGTCGAGATTGATTTGCCGCCGGATTATCCCAAGGTTCTCATCGCGCCGAAGGGTAAAGACTTCGCGGCAGGGGCCGAGACGGCTCACCTGACCAGGCAGGACACGGCCAGCGGGTCCGTCATCACCGATGAATTTCAAACCGCGCCGACCATCGTCAGTCCCGATGGATATCAGGCGATGCTAAAGGTGGAATCCGCCCTGGACCGGAAATCATCGAAGATTTTTCTGCTGGAACAGAAGTGAAATGCCATCGGCTCAACGTCACACCTATGCGATGGCGCGAACGCGTTCCGCACTTGAACACGGTTGCGGGATGAAATTGATTTTGGCTTCACGCTACAGCAAGACAGTTCGGCGTTGTGATCGCTAATTTTTATGATTTGGCTGGCCTATATTAGGCCATGTCACCATAATTGGTGATGGCAATTGCGCACGACCTGCGCCATAGTATCCACGATATGCCCTATGTCTCCCGATGACCTTCGAGCATTGTTCATGGTGAGTCCGGTATGCGGTGCTTCCTGAAAGTTGAAAACAGCATGTTGACAGAAGCAAAGGGCATATAACAAAGCGTTCCATGTCTTTTGGTTAACCGGGGCGAATTTGACCCGCGCGATCGGGCTGGCACATGACGCCGATAACATTCGAATACGAACGATTACACAAACGACAATTAAAGGCTTACTTTATGAAAATCAAACTTGCAGTTCGCATCCAACGTCTCTTTCCGCTTCTTGCTGGCAGCCTCCTTTTGCTGGTGAGCGGGGTGAGTGTTCGGGCGGCAAATATTCCCAAACTGGATACAACATCATTGTTCACCAACACCGTTAACTGGGTGCTTGCTCCGGGGGGGACCGATGTGGGCGAGTTTAACTCGACACCATCTGCGGCCACCCTGACGGGGTTGACTCTTCAAGGGACGAATATCATCCTAGCCGGCCTTCTATTTGATAACAACATGAACGGGCCGGTAACTATTGCCAGCGGCGGTACTCTGACGCTGGGCACTTCCGGTATTAATATGACGGGTGCGAATCAGAACGTGACAATCAATTGCGCCGTGGCTTGCGGAACCAGCGCGCAGACATGGAACGTGGTTTCGGGCAAATCATTGACGGTTGGTACAAGTGTCGCATTTGGCAGCGGAGGTTCGCTGACTTTGGCAGGCGCTGGAACCATTTCACTCCCCGGTCTTAACACCGGTAACGGAACCGGCACCATCGGGGTAACGATGACAGGTGGCAGCTTCACCGGAACGGACGTTAACATCGGAAAAACCGGTTCCACCACCACCACGGTTCCCACGGCAACTGGCCCCTTCGCTGCCCCAGCGAATGCTGGGTTTTATGTCAGTGGATCAGGTGCCACGGTCTCTCTGAACACCCTTGAGCTTAGCACTCAAAATGGTGGTTGTAGCGGTCTTATCAGTGCCGGTTCCACAACGGTCAGCGGCGTGGCGACGATTGGCGCATCGAGTTCCGGCGCCCGTGGATCTTATTTTCAAGTCAGTGGCGGCAGTTTTACCGTAAACGACACAGCCAGCGGCGTCGTGATGAGCCCAAACAAGGGATCCACTGTCAACCTGTCCGAGTTCTATGTATCGGGAGGAACCGCCACCGTCGGGAAATTGTCTTTTGGAGCCAGCACCGATACTGCAGGCGGAACCGCATGGCTCTTCGTTGATGGCGGCAGCGCCGCTTTGTATGTGGGCAGCGGTGGCATTGTCAGGGCCACTCCAATCGGCTCTTACAGCGCAAACATTTCTTTACTGGCCGGTCTCCTGGGCGCCACAGGTGATTGGACCAATTCAGTTCCCATGCAATTGAGCGGGCCTGCCGGAACTCCGTTCACGATTCAAGCTGCCGATGCTTCCAGTGTCACCCACAACATCGCTTTGAACGGAGCCATCTCCGGCACAGGTTCCATGACGAAGACCGGTGGAGGCATACTGACTCTTTCTGGTGCGAACACTTTCACCGGCAATACAGCAATCAACGCCGGGGTCGTGAACGCAGGGGTTTCCGAAGTGGCGGGCACGACCGGGCCGTTTGGCGTTCCTGCCACCGTTAATGGAAGCATTGCTTTCGGGGGCGGCACGTTGCAATACTCCGCCAACAATCATTTCGATTACTCCGGACGCTTTGCCACATCGGGCAACGAACCCATCAGCATTGATACCGCCGGCCAGACGGTTACTTTCGGCACGGCACTGACCAGCAGCGGCGGCACATTGACGCTCACCAACTCGACCGGTTCGGGCAAGCTGATACTCACTGCGGCGAATACCTACAGCGGCGCCACCACGAACAACGGTGGCACCCTGGCGGTCAACGGGTCACTTGCCGGCAACGTAGTCGTAAACAGCGGCGGTTTGCTTGGCGGCAATGGCACCATCAGCGGCACCGTGATAATCAACAGCGGAGGCGGTCTAGCCCCCGGCAACGGCGTGGGGACAAATACCGTTGGCTCGCTGACGCTGAACGCCGGATCCACAAACAATTTCGAATTCAATTCCAATCCGGCGAACGACCAGACCATCGTCACGACCCCGGGCGGATTGGCGATCAACGGCGGCATGTTTAACCTTTACACGGAAGGAAGCACCACCGCATGGACAGTCCCAGGCACCTACAACCTGATTCAATATAACGGCGCCATTAACGGCGGCGGCTTGGACAGCACATGGACGACCGCCAGCAGCCTTAACCCGCATATTGCCAATTCCCAGCCGGGTTTCACCTATCGGTTTGGCACCAGCGGCGGATGGCTTACATTGACAATCGTGTCCAGCGCTAACAATGGCTCCTGGGGTGTGGATAGCGACGGTAACTGGTCGTTTGCTGGCAACTGGACGGGTTTTTCAGGCTCGATGCCACCCCGCAATGCCGAGGACCTGGCCACATTTGGCACCGGCACAGCCAAGCGGACGGTCACTCTGGACGCCAATGAAACTGCTGGCAAAATCACGATGAACAATAACAACTCGTTCGTCATCGCAAGTGCCGGCAAGACGTTGACCCTGGACGACTCGGGTTTTGGTGCGTTGGTCAATGTGACCGCGGGCACACAGAATGCAATTCAAACTGCGGTTTCGCTAAACGACAATGCTACAGTCACGGTGGGCGGCAGCGAATCTTTGGCAGTTTCCGGAAATATCGCCAACACCGGCAGTTCCAAAACCCTGACCGTTAATGGGACTGGCACACTTGCGCTATCGGGCAACAACACCTATGGGCCGCCGTCGGGCAGCATTGGAACCATTTTGAGCAGTGGCACATTGCAGGTAGGCAACAACAACGCGCTGGGGACGGGCATTTTGAGCGTCCCAAGCAGCGGCACACTCCAAGCGGGCACAACAGGTTTGAGCTTGGGCAACGAGATTGACATCGCTTCCGGCGCGACCGTCACTGTGGACAATAACGGAAACAATCTCACCTTGGGCGGTGAGATTCTCGATAGCGGGGGATTAACAAAAATTGGCAATGGGACACTGACTGTCAACGCTGTAAATTATTACACCGGCAATACTACCGTGAACGGAGGAGTATTGAGTATTTCACAAGACCAAAATGTGCAGTCATCCGCAGGACTGATCCTGAATGGCGGCGATTTACTCGGAAACAACAGCTCCACGCTGGCTCCCGATGTCTATGAACCGATTGAAATCGGGCCGACATCCGGAAATATTCCAGGAACGGCACTTATTGACGCAGCCAGCGGGCAAATTTTCTCAGTATATGGTTCCATCACGTCGGCTGGCAACACAGGTGCCAACAACCTCACGGTGAACAGTGGAGCGGGCAACAACGGCACGGTGTATCTGGACAACGATGCAAACAACTTTAGCGGCACGACAATCATCTCCAATGGCTGGGCAGATGTGGCATCTCCATTATCGCTGCAAGACAGCACTGTGAATTACAATAATCAGGGAGGTTTTCTGGTCTTCGATGGCAACAACGGTGTTATCGCCGCCACCTTGGGCGGATTGGCGGGTGCACAGAATTTGGGCCTGACGAACCTTAGCGGGAGCGGGTTGACCCTGACCGTGGGCAATAACAATGGCAGCAACACCTATTCCGGCAACATGAGTGACGGCGGTTTGGGTGGCGCTTTGACGAAGGTTGGAACCGGCACATTAACCCTGACTGGAACCAACAACTACAGCGGCGCGACGACAATCAATGGGGGTGCTGTGCAACTTAACCCAAATGGCGTAATCGATACCAGCGCCGCCAACATTGCGTCAATTGGTAGCGCCGGGTTGTTTGTCGGCGGCGGTTTCCTGACAGCCACGAATGCAAGCAACATTGGCAATCCTTCTGCAGGTCTGCAAGTGTCTTCTGGTTCTGCATCATTCCTGGTCGGTCTGACAACAGCTTCATCGACCAGCGGCACTCTCATCAACGTCACCGGCGGCTCTTTGACGGCGGGCAGCCTGACTTTGGGACGAACCGGGTTGAGCGACACAACCCAACCTGCAGCGGGTGACACCGGAAATGGACTTTATGTCAATGGCGGCATGGTGAGTATCATCACGAATCTAAACATGGGCACCGCTACTGCTGCAAATTCAAGCGTCAGCGTACGCATTGACAGCGGCAGCTTGACTGTGGGTAGCGCATTGACCATTGGTCTGAACAATGGCGGACGTTGGTCGGTGGTGGATGTCAACGGCGGCACGTTGACCGTTACCAATGCAACCACCGGCATCTCAGTGGGTGGTCCATTCGCTGGCAATGCAGAACTACTCATCCGGGCCGGAACGGTCACGGCTGGAATCATCGGGCTGGGTTATGGAACTATTGCAGATTCGAACGTGCTCAATCAGACCGGCGGATCGCTCTATGTGGGTGGCGGGGGCATTGTTCAAGTTTCGTCGAACGCCCTCCCGACTATCAGCCTTATCGGAGGCGTTTTGGGCGCGACAGCCGATTGGTTCAGCACAAACAACATGCTGCTAGGCACTGCAACCATCCAGGCTGCCGATGCCTCCAGCGTGGCGCACAACATTTCATTGAGCGGAGTGCTTTCCGGGACAAATCTGGTGAAGACCGGCGCGGGCACACTTACATTGAGCGGCGTTAACACTTACAGCGGCTCAACCACCCTCAACGCCGGCACGCTGGCGCTGACCAACAATGCGGTAACACTCACTGATGGTTCCGTTGGCAGCAGCCCAAATATAGTCATCAACTCCGGCAGTTTTCTGAATGTTTCCGGCATCGCCAATGGCACGATGCCGCTCAGTTCAAGCCAGACCCTTGGCGGTTATGGAACCATTTTAGGCACTCTAGATGCAACAGCTGGCGGCACGGTTTCACCCGGCGGCGGAGCCGGCGTCAACACCGGCACTCTTACTGTGACGAACAAAATCAAGCTGGGCAGCCTGACTGTGTTGAAACTCAACCGGACAAACAACCTGAATTGCGACCGGATTGTCTCCCCTTCCATTACTGCCGGGGGAACACTCTCGATCAACAACGTTGGTCCGGCACTGGCTGCTTATGACACCTTCCAACTATTTAGCACGCCAGTTTCGGGAACATTTTCAGTCACTAATCTGCCAGCCTTATTGGGCGGCATGGTTTGGAGCAATTCCCTGACGGTCAACGGGAGTATAACGGTCGTGCCTACGGTGTTCCTGCCGACGCAACCGCCGGGTATCACCAACTTCACACTGATGTCAGGCACAAACGTCGCAATCAGCGGGACGAACGGACAGTCGGGAGATACCTATTACCTGCTGGCGAGCGGGAATTTGACGCTGTCTTTCAATCGCTGGCTGGCGGTGGCAACCAATGTGGTGCATACCAGTGGCGCCAGTGGCGCCTTTACGTTCAACGGTACCAATGTGGCAGCCGCCAACGGCGGACAGAAGTATTACATCTTGAGCAACACCAATAATCGTTAATTGAAACTTAATTAAAGAAATTGCGAAGGCTCCTCGGACATTATTCTCCCGTAGGAAGATTATCTAAATTGCAGATAAACACGGCTGCCATCGCTGCGGACAGCTTCCGCCGCGCCCGTCTTGAGAAACAAGCGTGAAGCCTCCACCTTGCCGGTTTGCAGGATGTAAGCCTGGACCGCCTTGGCACGATTTGCGGCAAGCGTTTCCAAATCGTCCTGGCTTACGGAATAAGTTGCGAGCAGCAACGCCTCCATCGGGTCGGGCGGCGGGACCAGCTTCGTCTGGTAACCCGTCCCGGCGACGGATTGATTATTCGCGCTCTTTTCGGATTGCATCAGTTGCGTCGCCTGCTTGTTGGAGGTCAACCTGTGCGAAAGGATTTTCGCGGCATAGGCAGCAAGGTTCGTGTTCGCGGCGATGAGTGCCGGCGTGATTTTGCCGGCGGACTTCGCCTCGCCGTAAAGTTTTTTCACCCAATACACGCGGTCGTCCGGCGTCAGGATAATCTGGTCCACGGAGTTCGTGGCCTGCTCGGCTTTGCGGAGCTTCATCCAGATCCGCGTTCGCATTTCCTTGTCCAGCGCGGCACGCCGCAAACCTTCGTGGTCGCCGTCAGGATCAATGCTGCCGGAAATTTCCAGACTCAATCCCGGCCGCTCGTAAAGTCCCTTTGCCAACGAATCCAGTTTCTTGGTGTCGTCAGCCGTCAACACCATGCTGCCCGGCGCGAAATCCTCATAGCCCAGTTCCTCGCCCCCGCCGCCGAATACCGCACCGAGCAGGGAGAATGGCGACGAGGCCACCTTTTCGAGAATGTTCACGATGGCGCGCTGAACCACCTTGCCGATGCGAAACTTCGGGTCGTCCAGGCTGCCTTCGATTGGCACGTCCAAGACAATCTTCCCGTCCCGATCCTTCAAAATCGCGATGGCCAGGCGCACCGGCAGATGCGTGGCATCAGGGCTGTCAACCCTGTCGCCAAACGTGAACTGGTCGAGCGTGATGACGTTTTTCGACTTCAACTTTTTGCCGATGAGTTCATAGGTGAGATCGAGATTCAGTTTCCCCTCGGAGATGCCGTAGCCTGCAAACTTGCCCGAATACGAGCTGGCTGCCGTCAAATCCATGTCCTTCACCGAAACCTTGATGTTGTTCGTGAGTGTGCCACTGAACGGATTGATGGTGCCGGTGATGCTGGCCGGGCCGACGCCGTCAATCACCGCGTTCAAGGCGACATCCGCGTGCTGGAGCTGTTCGGTGGAAAGGCCGGCAATGCTGCCGTTCACCGACTGGATGGCCAGGTTCACGTTCGGCTGGAGCGAACGGTCGGTGAAGCTGACCGCCGTGTTTGTGATGACAACCGCGCCGATGGAAATTTGTGGCAACGGAACATTCGCCCCGGGAGCTGCCGGAGTGGCGGCGGCTTCCGTTTCGTTCGTTGCCAACAAGTTCGTGCCCGTCATGCGCAGCGCGTTGAGCAGGTTTATTGTCTTGTTCGATTCGATGACGAGCCGCGCGTAGGCGTTGTTCACGTCAATCTGACTGATATACACCATTTGCGGATTCAGGTCGGCTTCAATGCCTTTGAAACCAATGGAGTCCCATTTCACCAAATCCTCGGCCACCACGCCATCCACCGTATGAAAGTCATCGAGCCTCGCTTCGCCTAGGAATGCCGCCTGCGGCAATCCGTCCGGTGGCGTGCGCAAGCTGATCAATCCTTGCAAGCCGACCCTGCTACCGAGGATATAAAGATTCAGCTTTGGTTCCAGGAACGGGTCGAGCGTGCCGAGGTCAAGCCGGTTCAGGTTAAGCCAGAGGTCCGCCGTCGGCGGCAGCAGCGACACGGTGGTCGCGACCCAGATGGAGCCATCCCGGTTCCAGCGCAGGGAAAGTTCCGCCGTCAGGTTTGTGCAGGAAACGTTGGATATGTTTTTCGCGTCGAGTGTAATTCCAGTCAAATCCAGCCGTGCCGGGCGTGAATTCACAAAGTCCTCCAGATGCACCTCGCCATTGGCCACCGTCACGCTGCGGATTGTTGCGCCCAACTGGTTGGTGCTGTCGAGCAGCAGCGCCACGGCGTTGGTCACGGCACGGAGCAGGAAGACGATGCCGCCCTCCGCATTGGTCGCGGTGACCGCCGGCTTGGGCGGCACCGGGGGCGCGTTGGTGGCGAATTTTGCGAGGATGTCCGAAAAATTGAACGAGTTATCCTTGTTCACCAGCACGCGCACAAAAGGTCTCGACACGCTGACTTCCTTGATCAACCAGGCATGACCGAAAAAGGAGGAGAGCTGCAGGTTCACATACCCCTCGTCCAACGAAACGAACGGTTGGCCGTCCCTGTCCTTGATGAGCAGTCCACGCACCGCGCAGGAGAACGCAAAGGGATTAAACTTCACCTGCTCAATTGACACCTCGCGACCGAGCTGTTTGGACAATTGCTTCACCGCCACGCTGCGGATGATGGGTGGCAGGATGAAAAAACCGGCCACGGTGTAGGCCAGCAACAATCCCAGCGCCCAGAGCGCGAGCTTGCGTTTGCGCCGTGAAATCGAACGCCAAAAAGATGCCTTCATAATCCCGCGGCAGCATCCGTGCAAACGCCCACGCCGTCAACTATTTCAAAACTCAACGGATCACAGATAGACACGAATTTCACGAATTATCTTTGACCGGGTTGAATGTCAAGACGCCAAGCGCGCAAAGGACTTGTTTTAACCACCCGCCTTCGTTACCCTCCGGCGCGACGCGGGCGGAGGGGCACGTATCTTTTATCCGCGAATTGCGCGAATTAACGCGAATTCGGTCTGGCCACGAAAAAGCACAAAGAACGCATAAAATTACCTTTACCTTTTCTTTACCAGGCCAATGGCCAATCGTCGTAAGTGGTTGATACAGCACTCAAAACTTGACCGTTTCTTGACCAAAATAGGGGTGTTTTTTCATGGCACAGTTCCTGTTGGCCTTCCATTCAGGTCGCCCAGACTCCTTACATCGTCTCCCACAGGCCGATCACTGTACCGAATTACACCTAAATTGCACCACAAACTGGCTTTTTCAGGAGGGGTTGACCCCCATTGAGGGAACAAAAAGACACCGTTTTTCAATTTTATTACAAAAGCAGTTCAAGCATGGATATCCTCAAATACTGAATCTCGAGACCGGAGACTGGAGCGTTGAAAGCGGAGAGCAGAGTGCCAAGGACAGAGCCTCGTCACCTCGTCTCCTACAAATTATAGAACCACGAGAGGAACGGGCAGCACAGCGCACTGTCTCTACCCTTTGTTTCCGGCAAAGGAGTAATCTCGATATTTTATGCCAAAGAACGGAGGCATCATACATAAGCTGGATGTCAATGCAATCGAAATATGTGAGCTTTGATTATGATGCAAAACGAGGCGCTTCAAAGCAATTTTAACCGCGATTGAACGCGAATTATTTTCAACCGGATTGAAGTGCATAGGTGCCAAGGACGCAAAGGGGACAGGAGTTCAACCACGGATGGACACAGATGGACACGGATTGGTATTGAGCCTCGGGACCTCGTTGCAGTGGGGCATCCGGCAGGGCAACATACGGGCGCAAGGTCGGCTCGCGTTGCGCGTTGTGATATAATTTAAGAGCGATCATGTGCATGGCGCGAGAATCGCATCGGTCATCCCGTGGACGATTTTTTTGTCTGCCGGAACAATGGTCGCCAGGACACCACCCAGCGTTGGCCGCGCCGCGTCACCTTCGCCGGAAACAAAATAATACGGACACAACCGCGCGCGCCCCTTCATAGTGACAGTTTCATTATTCCCAAAATCAAACCACTGCGCCTCGACTAGTTTCGGTTTTTCAAAGCGCTGCAAGACGAACGGCGAGATGTCAAAACTCGAAATTGCGCGATCCACGGCCGCGCTCCAGTCCGCGTGCGACAAGTCGCTGCCCAGATAAACCCCGCGCGCCCCCCAGGCATGCTCGGAAAAACCGGACACCTTCAAAATCAGGTCACGCTCCTTTTGTGAAAGCGTTTTGAGCTGTTGCCAGTCCGTCAGGTTTAGTTCGGGAATGGCCGCGTGCGGCGGAAGTGGTGCCGGGTTCACGAGCCAAGTGTAAGGAATCACCTTTTTGAGCCGCGCCAGAAATCCCTCGCCCAGTTCCTGCCGCCAGAATGGTTGCAGGTTCCGGTTCCATAAGAGCGCAAACAGCATCTTCTCCTCGAACAATGGCTTTGGCGGCGGTGTGAGACGAATTTTCTTTTCAGTAGCGAGTTCAAAAATCCTTTTTGAATTCGGCACGTTCGCCAGATCGAACAGTTCAAAGAAGCGATAAACGGCGTCGCCGTCGGCGAACTGATTGAAGGTTGGCGGCTGGAGGTTGAAGGTTGCGCCGCCGCGTTGATTCAACTGCACCGCGAGCCATTCCATTTCCGGCCTGTAAGTCGCCGCTTCCTCGGAAACGACGATATGAACCTGTTTTGCGTCTCCAAAAATGGATTCAAAACCGCGAATCATGCCATCCGAGCCGCCAAGCAGGTTGAGGGTTGAGGGTTGAGGGTTGAGGGCCGAATAGGTTTTATTGAGCCACGCGGTCAACCCGACGCCGCCCGGCACGGAATCCAGTTCCGTGATGCTGAAACCGGTTTCCGTCAGCAAGATATCCGGGCGAATGACGCGCGGCACATCGTTTTTGAAAGCCTGTGAACGCTGAAGTTCAACCAGCCCGGCGGGTTTGCCCTGATCGAGCCAGTGCGCGACCCATTCCGGCTGTTTGCCCCCGACGCTCCTGCGGTAAAGCAGATTGACCGCCCGATAAAATTGCAACAGCACGCGGCCCAGCGATTCGATTTCCTCCGCGAGTTTTTCACCGAGCAGAAACGGCGACGGCGAAGTCCGCCAGTCAAGCCCGGCGAACAAGCCGCCGGGGGGCATTTGACCACGAATGAAGCGCGTCTTGTCAGCCGGTGAATTCACGGGAAAAGTTTCGCGCAATCAAGTCCGTACCTGCCCGGTGCCGATGCCGATCCATTTGTAGCTGGTCAATTCGTCCAGCCCCATCGGGCCGCGCGCGCCGATCTTGTCGGTGCTGATTCCGATTTCCGCGCCCATGCCGAATTCGCCGCCATCGGTGAAGCGGGTGCTGGCGTTCCAATAAACCGCCGCCGAATCCACTTCGGCGAGGAACTGCTTCGCATGTGCCTCGTTCTTTGTGACGATGCTGTCCGAGTGCGCCGAGCCGTAGTAATTGATGTGGTCAATCGCGGCACGCACGCCTTCCACGACGCGGACGTTCAGGATATAGTCGTTGTATTCGGTGAACCAATCCTGCTCTGCGGCGGCTTTCAGCCGCAGTTGAGAGTTAAGAGTTGAGAGTTGAGAGAGCGCTGTTTCGTCGCAGCGCAACTCAACTTTTTTTTCCGCGAGCTTCCGCGCAATCTGCGGAAGAAATTTTTCCGCAACTGTTTTGTCCACGAGCAAGGTTTCCATCGCGTTGCAGACGGCGGGACGCTGGACTTTGGCGTTGAGCGCAATGTCCCCGGCCATTTTCAAATCGGCATCGGCGTCCACGAAGACGTGGCAAACGCCCTTGTAATGTTTGATGACGGGAACCTTGCTGCAATCCGTCACGGCGCGAATGAGACTTTCGCCGCCGCGTGGCATGCAGAGGTCAACGTATTGCGTGAGCGAGAGCAACGCGGGAATCGCCTCACGGTCGGTTGTCGGCACGACTTGAATCGCGTGCTCGGGAAATCGTGCCAGCGAGATTTTGCCGGCTTCGATCATCGTTTTGGCGATGATTTGATTTGAGTGCAGCGCTTCCCTGCCGCCGCGCAGAATCGTGGCGTTTCCGGACTTGAAACAGAGGCTGGCGGCGTCCGCCGTCACATTCGGGCGCGATTCGTAAATGATGACCACGACGCCGATGGGCGCGGAAATTTTTTGCAGCTTCAATCCGTTGGGCCGGACGCGCTCGTCCAAGATTCTTCCGACTGGATCGGGCAGGGCGGCGACTTCGCGCAGTCCTCTGGCCATCGCGGCGATGCGTTTGTCGTCGAGCTTAAGCCGGTCCAGCATGGCCGATGAAAGGCCGGATTTGGCGGCGGCATCCATGTCCAGATCATTGGCTTCCTTGAGCGCGGCGGCGTTCTTCTCCAATGCGTCGGCCATCGCCAGCAGACACGTGTTCTTCTCCACCGTGGTCAGCCTGGCGAGTTCGCGAGACGCATCCCTGGCCTGCCGAGCCAGCCGCGTCATTTGTTCCAACAGAGTCATGCAGGAAGAAGGTAAGCCAAAAAGCCGGACTGAAAAGTGCGAAGTTACAGGATTTAGGGGAGTGGGAGCGCCCAACGGCATTCTGGCAGCCATTTCATTCATGGCAAAATTTGCGAAGTTGTTGCCAAAAAAGGGAGAGCCTATTTCCTGTTTTGGTTGAATAGTCGCATTGAGATTGTGGTAGTTATGGTATGGGAAAAGTCACGGTTCTTTCTCATGCAGAACGGGTTGGGAAGCTGGATCCGGTAGATTCAGTTCCAGTGGTTTGATTTTGGTTTTGATTCGGGCGGACAGTCGTTTCTTCAGCGGGATTCTTCATCCCCACCTCCTTGGCGACTGTCGCCCGAATCTTTTTTTGAGCCGTGATCAAGATGGCCGTGTCACGGTTGAGCAACTTGTGGTCGCCCGTGCGCTGCATCAAGAATTGCATCGGCAAGTTCTTGCGGGGTCCATTTGTTGCCGTCCAATTGCCGGAAAATGCGCCCATGCGCATCAAGAACAACCGTTCGCAAACCGTGTTCCATGATATTTCCGTTCTCGCGCATGATCATCAGGTCGAGGTTCGGGGCGAGATTGGCGAGGGTTTTTGCGGAAGCGGAGGCGAAGAGCCAGCGGTCGGAATCGCCGCCGCGGTAAACGCTGCCGTAATTTGACAGCACTTCCGGCGTATCAAAATCCGGGTCGAATGAAATGGAAAGAAATTGCCAGTTGGTGGGTGCATCGGCTGTCGCCAGAAGCAATTTCCGCGTTTCGTGGAAGTTGTTGCTCATACGCGGGCAGTAATTCGGCAGCGGACAGCGTGAATAAAAGAAAGTGAACGCCAACACTTTTCCACGGAAATCGGCAAAGTGAATCTGATTTCCATCTTCCGCCGTCAATTCGTAATCCGGCAAAACATCCCCCGGCTTGAGTTCCAGCGTCATCATTCCATGGGACATGTCCATCTGCATGGACATGTTGTTGGTCGTCTCTTCGGCTTGTCCGACGCGTTGAATGTTTTTGACCCAATCATCTTTTTCGGTCACGTCGAGAGTGAACGTGATATTATCCCCGGGTGAAATGCCGTTCAGTTCGTTCGTGCTTTGCACTGGAAAATCCATCGTCATTTCCATCATGTAACCGGGAATGTTTTGATGATGAATTGTGACGGTTTGCCGATCTGGGGCGATTTGCTTCACGACTCCCTGAGCGAAATAGGATTTGGCACTGGGGTCGCTTGCATTCGGTGCAGCGGAAATGGAGCAGCCGCCGATTGCAAGAAACAACAGAACTGCGCCGCAGACATTCAGGTTTTTCATAATTTTGGTTGTCGCAAATGATTGATTTCGGTAACGACGGCGGAACCCACATCGTCATCCAACCCTTCAAAGTAGGCTTGAATGTGGCCGTGCGAGTCCACGACGGCAATGCGGTCGGTGTGTGAGAAATTCCCAGGCATGTAACCGAACTGGTTGTCTGCATCCTGAGCTAGGAAGCTCGTTGCAATCAAGCCATACAATTGGGTTTTGTCGCCGGTGAGAAACAGCCAGCGATTGGTGCCAGCGCCAAAGCGCGCGGCGTATTCGGCAAGAACGTCCGCGGTATCGTCGCGCGGGTCAACTGTCAGGGAAACCAGCCGGACATCGGGCTGATTCGTCGTGAGTTGCTGGATTTGCGCCATATGTTTGTTAACGACGGGACAGGTGAGCGAGCAACTGGTAAACAGAAAATCCACCACCAGGAATCTGCCGGCCAGTTCCGACTGCGTGATCGTCCGGCCCGTGCGGTCGGTCAGCGTAAAACCGACCAATTGCCGCGGATGATCCGGCGCGATGGCGACGGCTTTAGGATTTTCCACGGGCACGGTTTGCGTTCCGTCCCGGCTGTTCAATGCGAACAGCAGCCAGAAAAAGCCGGTTCCAAAAAGCAAGGACACGATGGTAGCGGCATAAAAAAACAGCCACTCGTCATTGCGTTGTTTGGAACCGGCTTGGCTGAACATGCAATTTACTTTTTTAATTTCGCTTCGGCATCGGCCAGTTTCTTCAGGTATTTATCCGGGTCTTTATCGAAGTCCGCCTTCTCGGACTTGCTACAGAGTTTGATTTCCTGGCTGGCATTGGTGAAGACGTAAGGCAGTCCCATCATGCCCAACTCCATGCCGCAGACCAGACAGGTGTTGAGCGGATACGGCTTGACCGGCGCGTTGGTGGAATTGTCGGCGCGGGCCGCCAGCGGAATGGCGGCACACGTCACAATGAGGATGATTCCAAGAAACAATTTCAGCTTTTTCATAATTGGATTTTGATCGGGATATAATCAGAACATGTAGCTCGCACTCACCTTGAAGAGCACCGGCGCGGCCAGTTGGTTACCCGTGAAGTGTTGATATACCGGCAATTCCACATCAGCGTAAATTTTGATGGGATGAATGTGAAACTCGATACCCGGCGAAAGCAGGATGCGCTGGTAGCCGGAGTTGTCGTGATTAGCGTTTGATCCGCAGTCGCTCGTCCGATCGGAAAAGATCGCCTGCGCCACCGGCGAAATCCGCATCCGGCCAAGCGAGAAACCCTTGTAATCAATCCCGGCGGCTGAATCCAGTTCGACGCCCGGACGATATCCGACTTGTGTCAGCACCGGCACGTCCAACAATCCCTGTGCAAACAAGTCCCAATTTTCATCCTTCGTGATATTGCCGCGATAAAATCCGCCCAGCAGAATGTCCGTGCTGCCGGTGCCGATTTCGCTATCGCGGTCAACGTCGCCCCAGGCATTGTTGTAAGTCCAATCGCCCGTCGGCAGCTTGAGGCCGAACGTCACGCCGGCGGACTGGTCCGCAAAAAACCCGGTGTAAATGCCTTCCAGCCGGATGTCGCCCAGCGCGCCCCAGTTTATGGTAGTTAAGGGATTACCGGGCGCGGCGCTGGTGGTCTTGAATGTGCGATAGTCATAGGGCAGTTCAAACTGAAAGCCCCAGCTGGAATTGAACATATATTGGAGACCGGCGGTGACGAAGTCCGTCTTGATTTCCTTGTCGGGGTTGTTCGCCGCGTCCGCCATTGATGTGCCGCTCCAGTTGCGGCTTTGATCCTGGAAATCGTATTGCAAATAGGCCATTCCGCCTTGGCCATTCGGAAGCATCGAACTTGTCGCCACGTCAAAAACGCCACACCCGCACGCACAGGCATGAACCACGCTTGGCGCTAGCATTCCAACCAACAAACCACAACCGACTTTTACCACTACTGAATTATTATTTTTATTTCTATTTTTCATATTCAAATTTCAAAATTGCGAGAACGCGCAACGGCGCTCTCAAGGTTAAAAGGAAAACTTTCAAGCCCGCGCCAACACGACACGGACAACCAACCACGATTGAATCAGACGAAGAATTCGCGCGGCGGCGGAGTCAGCGGTTTTTGCGTGAGAGAATCAGCAAAAGTGTTTGCCTGCGGCAAAAGTTGGAAGTTCGAAGGCGCGAACAAGGCGGAGTTTTCCCCGGCGGGGGGAAACTCCTGCTTCTGCAGTTGCAAGGCGAACACATTTTGCTTTTCCGACTTTTTGCCTTCGGCGATGGCTTTGCAAATCGGGCATGGATATTTGCCGTCAAACGTCCGCTCCACGGATTCGGAAAGCGAATGGGTGCGGAGATTGTCCGCGAGCATGGTCGTCCACGCGACAGTTTGCAGCAGCGCCCAATGTGCGCCGAGCGTTGCCGCCAGCGATATGACGACTAAGAATTTGCCAAGACGAACGAACACGGCGAAAATTTCAGCCATTGTCCGGTCAAAGTCAAGATAGAGTCGGACGACGTGATGATTTTTACGGGGACGGCGAATGATTCTTTCACCAGCTCAACGTCATATCACCATAAAACGAGCGGCCATCGCCCGGATGAAAAATCTTCGGGTCGGCTGGATTCTGAGCGTTGGGGATCGGGTCAACCGAAGCGGCGTAGCGCTCATCCGTCAAATTTTTAGCCTCAACAAACACTGAAAGCCTTGATTTTCCAAAGTTCCATGCAAAACCGGTTTTGAATCCCAGCAGCGCATAGGCACCGGCATCAAGCGTGTTTTGCTGGTCAACCGGATAACTGGACAGATTGCATTGAACATTCGGCCCGGCGTAAAAACCGCAAGGCGCTTCATACATCAAGTCCATTTCGTAAAGCTGGATGGGAACCCCGCCGATGCGGTTGTTGCCATAGACCGGATCGTTGTCGAAGTGAAAATTATTAAGCGTGTAGGTTTGGTTCAAAGTCAGCCGCTGTCCGGCTTCGTCCTTTTCACTTTTGGAATTCCATACTTCAACCCCAAGGCTGACTTCGATACCTTGATGATAAGAGCGGGCAACATTGACATCGCCGCGGTCATTGCCCTGGGCATCGTAAAGATTCTGGAGTTCGTCCCGCAGCCGTGAATGGTAAAGGGATAATTCCCAATCAAGCCTGCCATACCCGCCGCGAGTGCCGATTTCAAGGGTCCAGGACTTTTGCGCCTGGAGCGGGCTATAGACCAGACTCGCGCCCGCGCCATTGTCAAAATTAACCATATTGTCGAAGGAGGGCGGTTGAAAACTGCGACTGAAATTGATGAAGGCCTGGCTTTGGTCATTCAACTCGTAAAGCAAGCCGACTTTGGGATTGAGACCGTAAAAATTTTGCGCCTGCGACTGGTTTCCGTCAAAAGTGTTGTTGAAGTAATCATAGAAATGCCGCAAAGCATAAACGGCCTGAAGTCCGGTCAGCACGGAAAGTTTCTCCGTGAGATAATGCTGGTTTTCCAGATACAGCGGCACATTGACGGAGAGTTCCAGATCGCGCGAGATTGTAGCCCCTTTACTACCGGAAAGGTTTTCAAAATTGTGATCTTGCTGGGTCTCGAAGGAAGGACTTAAGCCAATGGTAAGAATATTCTTCCGTCCGAACAGTTCGCTGTGGGTGACTGAGTTTAAGTCAATGCCCCCATTGTTCGCGTGATAATCCTGAATGCCTTGTTGCGGGTCCAGGGGATCGTAAAAGCCTTTCGATTCCAGCTCACGATGCCACCAATAAATTGAGGCATCGAGTTCATGACCGTTTTTTTCGTAAGTCATCTTATTAGCGAGGCGCACATAATACCATTGCTTGCTGTAGTCCAGCGGCGAGGCCAGCGGGTCGGCCGACTGCGGGCTGTATTGCAGGGTCGTTTGGTCAACCGCTCCGGGCAACTGGCGATTCTCCTGGTCCACCATCAGATAAAAACGGTTTTCGAGGTTATCGCTGATTTTGTCGCCAATGTCAGCGAACAAAAGTTCGGTGTTCTCCCGGCTGTGATCGCGATAGCCGTCGCGGTAACGTCCCGATATCGAGGCATAATAATCAACTGGCCCATCAACGCCGCTTACACTGGCCTCGCCGCGCATGAAACCGTAACTACCGCCTTCCATCTGGATTTGATACGGTGCGGCGCTGTAACCCGTGAAGGGAACGAGATTGATCGCGCCGCCAAGGGTCAGCCCGCCATACTTGAAAGCATCAGACCCGCGATAGACTTCAGCGTAATTCAAGGTGCTCACATCAAAATCTTCGATGATCGCCTCGCCGTCGCCTTGATTGAAACTGACGCCATCCAGCAAAAATTCCACGCCCAGCGGTTCGTCTGCCGAGTCAATGCCCGAACCGCGCATCGAAACCTTGGAAATTTCCACGCCGTTTTCACTTTGCATGAACAGGCCGGGCACACCTTGCAGCAAATCCTGAAAACTGGACGCACGCCCCATTTTCATTTCATCCGCCGTTTTGATGGTGAAACCGCCGGGGATTTCTTTTTTTTTGCTCAGCAGCTTTGTCAGCGGATGGAGAGGTCAACGATGTGTCGTGCCCGATGACGATGATTGGGGGCAAAACCGTTGGCGCGTTTGTGTCGCCAATGTTTGCGGGTGGCGGATTGGCGGCTTGCGCGTGCGCGGCGACAGCCGGCGCTTGCACAATCATCAACACAAAGAGTTGACGCGCGATTTGGGTTTTGTTGGCAATCACCGGAAAATTATTACCCCCCCACGGCTGCAATCGAAAAATCGCAGGCAAGGTTCAATATTCGGCAATCCAAACGAGCGTGCCGACGGGCAGCAAATCGAATAGTGGGATCAAATCCGCATCGGCCAGATGAATGCAGCCACACGAAGCCGGTTTGCCGATGGACGATTGATCCGCCGTGCCGTGGATGTAGATGTAGCGGTCGTGCGAATCCACGCTGCCGCCGCGATTGAAGCCGGGTTCGAGTCCTTCCAGCCACAAGATGCGCGTGGTGATTTTGGCGTCCGCAAATTCCGGTTGCGACGTATGTCCGATGACCTTGCGCGATTTGAAAGCCGTTCCCGCCGGTTCGCCAGCGCCGATTTTTCCCGCGATACGATGCAGTCCGAGCGGCGTGCGATTTGAGCCTTCCGTCTGCCCCATGCCGAAGCGCGAAGTGGAGCAGGGAAATGTTTTTAAAAATTTGCAATCTTCAATGCAAAGACGCAAAGGCGCAGAGGGGTTTTCAAAAAGCGAAACGGTTTGCCCGGTGATGTTGACGAGGAGCGCAAAGCTAGCCGGCTTCACCGCATTCTTTTGACAAGCGTCAAGGAAGCCTTCGAGCAAATGCGGTGAATTCGTCACGAATCTTTCGGCTGTGGACAACATAGCTATTTCAACTTTTTGACGAGCACCTTGGAATTTCTTCCGCTTTGCTCGTATTTTTCGCGGCGCGCGGGCGGCAGATCATCGGGTGTGCCCTCGGCAAACCGGTCATGCGGGTTGCAGCGGCACACCGGGAGTTTTTTCCAGAGCGGTTTTGGGAAGCCGTCCCAGGCGAACGGCGCGCTCAACCGCTTTGCGCGCATAGTAATGATGTTCACGCGCACCGGCAAGCAAACCCTCGACCCCGATGTCGGCATCCAGTTCCGACCAATAGACGGAGGAGCCGCTGATCTCAAACATGCCGCGTTCTTCAGGCGTGGCCAGCGCGAGCGTCGGATAAAACGCGACAGGCACACTGATAAACCGCCCGTCTTCCAAATGGAAGCCAAGCGATTCGTCATTCAAGACCACTTCCGTGATGGCTGGCGGCGTTTGCATCTACTGCACGATTCTAGTTCTCATAGCGCCCATGTTCAAGCCATCGTTCGACAATTTCCGCGCGGCGTTCCGAAATCATCCGACGGATTTCGGCGACTTCATGCGACTTGAACCCGCGATTGAAGGAGAGCGCAAGATCATCGAGCCAGATTTTGCATTCGTGGCCGGATTTGAAGATATGAACGTGCATCCGTTCGGCCAAGTCGTAGCTGTAAAAGCTGACGCGATAGCCGTTGTGGATGAAAACCGTGGGCATGGTAGATTTTCATTTCAAATTCTTCACGAGCACCTTGGAATTTCTTCCGCTTTGCTCGTATTTCTCGCGGCGCGCGGGCGGCAGATCATCGGGTGTGCCCTCGGCAAAACCGCCCTTGGATTGAAAATAGGTGAACGCCTGCGTCGAGAGCGTGATGAGTTCGGCGAGGTTCATCTCCCGCGCCTTATTTTCGACGTATTGAATCAGCTTCCTGCCGATGCCACGGTTTTCGTGCAGCGGATTGACGTAAAGGCAGGCTAGCTCACCTTTTTTCTGCTCGGGATAGACGTGCAGCGCCACGCAGGCAACCGGATTTTTATCAATCTCAAAAATAAAATAGTCGCCGAGGTTTTTTTCAATCGCCATCCGGGTGCGTTTTACCAGCTCCTCCGATTCGACGGCGGCTTTCGTCAGCACTTGGATCGCCCGCACGTCTTTTTTCATGGCGCGCCGGATTTGCTGGTAATCGTTGGCATAAATCAGCGTGCCGATGCCTTCATTGGAAAACACCTCGGCCAGCAGCCCTTCATCCACGCGACCATTAATGATGTGGACGCGCGGCACGCCGGCCTTGCACGCCGCGACCGCATGAAGTGCCTTGGAAAGTTGTTCCGTGGCAAAGTCGTTTTTTTGCAGCGCGATGACCGATTCAAGGTCGGCGACCAGCATCTGGCGGATAAGCCGGCCCTGGACGAGGATGCCGTCCTGCGTGGTGATGAAGATCAATTTGATCGCCTTGAGCGCCTCGGCCACGGCGACCGCGACGGCATCGGAATTCAAGCGATAGGTATTGCCGTCACCATCGAAACCGAGCGGCGGGATGACTGGGACAACGCCCTGTGAGAGCAGCGATTGAAGCAGTTCGGTGTCCACACGCTCGACCTTGCCAGTGTACAATTGATCCACGCCCTGGATGATGCCCATCGGATGAGCCGTAATGACGTTTGTGCTGGCGGCGCGGAGGTCGTTGGCCGAAAGGCCCTCGAGGATTTCGTGCGTGAGCCGGTTTGCGGCGTTGAGCGCGAGCTTGAGCGTGGCTGAATCCGTTATGCCGGAACCGTCGAGGTCGGACGGCGTGACATTTTTTTCCTCGGCGAGCGCGCGGATCTGGGCCGACGCGCCATGGACGAGCACGACGCGGATGTTGAGCGAGCGCAACACCGCCACGTCCAGCAGCAGCGTCGCGAAGTTTTCATCCGTGACGATGGCGCCATCCACCGCGAGGATGAACGTCTTCTCGCGGAATTGCGGAATGTATTGCAGGATGCCCCGCAGGTCGGTCGGTTTCATTTCAGCGCAAAAGAAGTAATCGGTTTCAGGCCCGTTTCAAACAATTATTTCCTGCCGAGCGCAAATTTCAACGCGCCGAGGCACCGCTCATTTTCCTTTGGCGTGCCGACGGAAATGCGAATCCACTCCGGCAATTGATAACCGCCCATTGGACGCACAATCACGCCTTGTTTTTGCATCTCTTCGAAAACGCGCTGGCCGTCGCCGACGCGGACGAGGATGAAGTTGGCGTGGGACGGAATAAATTCGAGCTTCAAATCGCGGAACGCACGCTCGAAAAATTCCAGACCGGCAAAATTGTTCTGACGCGTTTTGCGTACATGTTCCTCGTCATCCAGCGCGGCGAGCGCGGCGGTTTGAGCCAGCAGGTTTATGTTGAATGGCTGCCGAATTTTTTCTAGCGAGGCAATGAATTCGGGATTCCCGATGCCATAGCCAATGCGCAAACCAGCCAGCCCGTAAATCTTTGAGAAAGTCCGCATCAAAATCAGGTTTTTTCGCGCGCCGAGGCGAATGAGTGAAACCAAGTCCAGCGGGTTATCCAGAAACTCGATGTAAGCCTCGTCCATCACCAAGAGCACGTCGTCCGGCACTTCGTTGACGAAGGGGATGATTTCCTCACGCGGCGCGAGCGTGCCGGTGGGATTGTTCGGGTTCGCCACAAAGACGATGCGGGTATGCGGCGTGATAGCGCGGAGCATCGCGTGCAAATCGTGGCTGTAATTTTTTGCCGGAACGGTGATGAGATTCGCGCCGAACAGCTTCGTGACGATGGGATAAACGGCGAAACAGTATTGCGACACGACCACGTCCGCAGTGGCAGCGCCACGGCCATCCAACAGCGCGTGTCCGACGAACTCGATGATTTCGTTCGAGCCGTTGCCGAGAACCAGATTGGCCGGTTCCACTCCGAGATTCGCGGCGAGCTTTTGTTTGAGATAAAACGCGTTGCCATCAGGATATAGATTCAGGCCAGCCAGAGCCTTTTGCATGGCAGCGACGGCGAGCGGCGACGGTCCGAACGGGTTCTCGTTGGACGCGACCTTGATGACGGAGCCGGCGGGCAAACCGAGTTCGCGCGCGACTTCCTCAATCGGCCGGCCCGGCTGATACACCGGCAGACTTTTTAAATTCGGGTTCAGCGGCAGCGGCATTTAGAGCGAATCAACGATTTTTTTGACGTTGACGTGTTTGGCGACGATGTCCCGGATGAGCGAAATTTTTTCCGCGTCAGCCGGGCGCGTCTTGACGATGAGGTTGTGGACCTTGGAAGCCACCAAGTAGCTGTCCTCCCTGGCGAGCAGCACGGGAACCGGCATCGTTTGGAGGGCTTTCAGCACGTTTTCGCCCGGGCGGATGCCGCCGGTCAACACGATGCCAGCCATCTGGTTATCGCTTTGCGGACTCGTGGTAGCGCCGGCAGCCAGCAGGATGTCTTCGCGGTCACCGGGCGTGATGAGCAGCAGGCCGCGCCGGAAGAATTGCATCGCATTATGCGCGCCCATCGCGCCGATGACCACGTCGTCCACCGGCATGTGCAATGTCGGCGGCTGGTTGAGCAGTTCGGCGCGCAGTTCCTCGCGTATCAGGTCCACTGTCGGATTACAGAGGATTTGCTCGTGCGGCAGGACGCCAAGCAAATCCAGACCTTTGCGTCGCAGTCCGCGGCGGACGAACTGGGTGATTTCGGGGATCTTTTCCTCGAGCACCTTGTTGATGATGACGCCAATGATTTCAACGCCTTCCTTTTCAAACAAAGCCTGGTTGAGGGAAACTTCATCAATCGGTTTGCCGATGCCACCCTGCGTGACGATAATGACTTTCGCGCCGAGAATTTTTGCGACCTGCGCGTTGGACAGGTCGAAAACCGAGCCGACGCCCGCGTGACCGGAGCCTTCGCACAGTACAAAATCCTTTTCCCACGCGACGCGGTCGAAGGAAGTCTGGATTTTTTTTACAAGCGCCTCGTTGTTCGCCGACTGGAGATATTTCCGGGTGAAGGCCGGCTCGACGGCAATCGGACTCATGTCCACCAGCGGACAGTTCATGGGATAGACAGCGTCCATGAGCACGGAATCCTCGTCAATCTTCTGCTCCTCGATCTCGACGAAGCGCTGGCCGACGGGTTTGATGTAACCGATTCGGGGGAAATGCCGCTGCAACGCCGCGATGAGGCCGAGTGATGCGGTGGTTTTGCCGTCGTTCTGGCGCGTGGCGGCGATGAAAACGCGCGGCGTGGTCGTGTTCATTTACTCGCCGGGCAAGTGCGCGTTGGCGCCCGGATAAAGCTTTTGATAATCGGTCGCCTGCACACCGATGATGGCGGCGACACCAAGGATGTCATGCGCGGTCGAACCGCGCGAAACGTCGGCGGCGGGGCGGTTCAGTCCGAGCAGAATCTGGCCGTAGGCATTGGCGTGGCCGACGAGCCGGACAAGTTTGCTGGCGATGTTGCCAGAGTTCAGGTCGGGGAAAATGAGCACGTTCGCCTTCCCGGCCACCTTGCTGTCATGCAATTTCCTCTCCGCAATCTCTGGCACGAGCGCGGCATCCACCTGCAATTCGCCATCGAAGTCAGCCTCCAACAGAAGCTGTTCCGCCTTGCGTCTGGCCATGGCAGTCGCAGCCTGGACTTTTCCCACGGACGGATGCGACGCGCTGCCCTTTGTGGAAAATGACAGCAACGCCACGCGCGGCCGAACGCCGAGCAAATGCCGCGCGAGGCGTGCGGTGGAAACGGCAATGTCCGCGAGCTGGTCGACGGTCGGGTCGGGAATCACGCCGCAATCCGCCATGAACAGCACTCCGTTTTCACCGATGCGAGTGTCCTCGACTTCCATGACCATGCAGCTCGAAGCCGTCTTGATGTCGGGTGCTGCCTTGATGATCTGGAAAAGCGGGCGCAGCAGGCTGCTAGTGATGTGCGAGGCGCCTGAAATCACGCCGTCAGCCTGGTGCATCGCCAGCATCATCGTGCCGTAATAATTCGGCTGGAGCATAGCCTCGCGCGCCTCGGTGGCGCGCAGCCCTTTTTCGCGGCGCAACGAATGAAAGCGCCTGACGAAATTTTCCGTATCCTCGCTCTCGGCGGGATTGATGATGCGGATGCCTTCGAGCGAAACGTCCATGCTTTGCGCGAGAGCCTTCACCCTGGCTGCGTCGCCGAGCAGGATGGGAGCGCCCAGCTTCAGCGCGGAAAACTGACGCGCGGCCTGCAAGATGCGCGGCTCCTCGCCTTCGGGAAAAACGACCCGCTTGGGATGCCGCTGCAATTTTTCGATGACCCTGCCGATGAAACGCATGGCGACAGGTTAGCCGCGAAATTTGAAACTGCAAAATCATTTTGCCGCGTAGACAATTGCCCGCGCGAGGCGTATGCGTTGCAGTCCAAGCTTCGGCTTGTCCCCCAACAGGCTAAAGCCTGAACTCCAACATTGCGCGCATTGACTTGGGCGGGAGCAGCGGCTAGAATCCGCAATTCAATGCAGGAGACGATTGAGAAACTTTTAATTTTGCAGGATCGCGACAGGAAAATTCTCCGCGTCCAGCAGGAACTCGCTCACATCGCGCCCGAACGCGAAACCCTCCGCGCCAAGGCGGCCTCGACACAATCGCAGCTTGAAGCCGCCAAAACCCGCGTCAAACAGATCGAAGCCGACCGCAAGCGGCTCGAGGTGGATGTGGAGGCAAAAAAAACTCAAATCGAGAAATACGCCAACCAGCAGTTGCAAACGCGCAAGAATGAGGAATACCGTGCGCTCGCCCATGAAATTGACGGGTGCAAGGCCGACATCAACAAGATTGAGGACCAGGAAATCGAGTTGATGGAGCGGGCGGAAGCCGGGCAAAAGGAGGTCGCCCGCGCCACTCAGGAGGCCGCCGGCGCGAAGAAGCTGGTGGACGAGCAGGTCGCGCAACTAAACCAGCGCGAGGAAAATCTGAAGAAGGAACTGGTGGAACTGCAAAGCGGACGCGCGGAACTCGCTGCGGCGGTGGACGAAACGGCACGCAACCGTTACGAGAGGCTGTTCAAGAGCAAGGGCGACAACGTTGTGGTGGGCGTGGACCACAGCGCCTGCGGCGGCTGCCACATGAAACTGCCCGCGCAAATTCTTGTGTCCTGCCAGGGGCACAAGGAACTCGTCACGTGCATCAACTGCGGACGGATTCTTTATTACACCCGCGACATGGAATTGGCTGTAGCGGAGTAAAATATTCCGGCCAGGAATTGCGCGAACTCAACCCGGTGGCCAGGCCAGGTGGCGTCCGCCGAGGATGTGGCAGTGCAAGTGCGGCACGGTTTCCCCGCCGTCCGGGCCGTTGTTGATGACCAACCGGTAGCCGTCTTTCAAATCCAGCATCTTCGCCACCTCGATGGCCTTAAGCAGCAGATGTCCAAGAAGCGGCTGGTCTTCGGCCTTCGCCACGGCGATGCGTGGAACCAGTTTCTTCGGGAAAATCAAAACGTGAATCGGCGCCTGCGGATTGATGTCGCGGATGGCGAGAACCAGATCGTCTTCATAAACGATGTTCGCCGGTATTTCCCGCGCGACGATTTTTTCAAAGAGAGTCTTGCTCATAACGAAACTTTAGACACGAATTTTCACGAATTAAATTGGGGTGCGGTGACATGTCGCCGCTTTCAAAGCGCCGACGCGTCAGCACGCCGGCGCACTCCAAAATTATTCCACTACGAGCGCGCACTCGCTCTGCTCCGGCTCCGCGGTCAGGCAGCCGCGCAAATACTCGACGATCTGGTCCTGCATTTTTTCGCACCGGTGGCTCCAGCGGCGCGCGCCGGCGAGTTGCTTGACGCATCCGCGCAGGCCGCGAAAGCGCACGAGACGAGGGGATTGCCGGAGCTGGGTGCGGAGTTCGCTGCGCAGGCGCGGGAAAAAGAACAGTTCCAGACTGTCGGCGGATTCGCGCGCGAGCCTGCCGAGATCGGTCGGGCCGTCGTCCGTCGGGCGGGATTCGATGCCGCCTGCACGGATGACGAAGCCGAGTCCCCGCAGGACTTTTTCCAACGCCACGGCAAATTCGCCGACGGTGACGGTTTCGCGCCGGAGTTCGCACTTGAAATAATGAAACACGGATGCGGCGGCGTGGTGGAGCAGTTCAGGTTCGAGCAATCCGCCGGAATTGCCGGTGATTTCGAAGCTGATCATTTCCGCCGAGCAGGGAACACTTTCGCCGTTGGCGAGCTGGAATAGCAGACAGTCGGATTGCAGCGCGATCATTTGGCGGCCTCCAGTTTTTTGACTTCCTGAACAAAGTCGGTGGCTTCCTGAAACCGGCGATAAACGCTTGCAAAGCGCACATAGGCGACATCGTCCAATTCGCGCAAACCGTCCATGACCATTTTGCCGATGAACTCGCCAGGCACCTCGCTCTCGAATTTTTCCGTCACAGCGGCGACAATGTGGTCCACCAAATCGTCCATCGCCTTCGGGCTGATGGGCCGCTTCTGGCATGCCTTCTTGATGCCAGACAGGAGTTTTTCGCGGGAAAATTCCTCACGCCGCCCGTCGCGCTTGAGCACCATCAATCCCTCGTGCTCCAGTTCCTCGTATGTTGTGAAGCGGTGTCCGCATTTTTCGCACTCACGGCGGCGGCGGATGGTTGCGCCTTCACGCGAGGCGCGCGAATCAATCACCTTGTCGTCCTGACAGCCGCACTTTGGGCAACGCATAAATCCACAGCTAATTGTGGTCACAGATTTGTAACATACCAAGGTTTGTGGTGTCAAGGGGTGGTTATTCACAAAGGATGGCCCGGCAAACCCATTTGGAACTGATTTTTTGCGAAAACGGTTCTTGCCATTGGATTGTTTTCAGATATGTTTTGCGGCTCGCGTTTTGGGAAGACCAGCGCATTGATTTTAATTTTATGGCATCAGCAAGCGATCTACGCCGCGGCATGGCGATCAATTACAACGGCGACATCAGCGTCGTACTGGACATGCAACACCGCACGCCAGGCAATCTCCGCGCCTTCGTGCAGGCGACGCTCCGCAGCATCAAGACCGGCAAATCTTCCGACGTGCGCTTCAGCTCCACCGAACGCATCGAACCGGTGCCGATGATCACCAAAAAAATGGAGTTCAGCTACAAGGACGGCGAAGACTATGTATTCACCGACCCGGAGACATATGAAACCGTAACGCTCGCGGCGGAACTCGTGGGCGACGCGAAGAATTTCCTGGTAGAGAACGCCACCGTGACCGTCACATTTGTCGAGGACAAGGCCGTGACGGTGGAATTGCCGTCGAGCGTGGTGTTGACGGTGACCGACGCGCCGGAAGGCATCCGCGGCGACTCGGCCAACAACGTACAAAAGGCCATCATCGTCGAGACAGGCATCACGGTGCAGGCGCCGCTTTTCATCAAGACCGGCGAGAAAATCAAGGTGGACACGCGCACCGGCAAATACATGGAACGAGCCTGAAGCCGGTTGAGAGTTCAAAGTTGAGGATTGAGAGTTCAAAGCCCGCCACGCGCGGGCTTTTTCATTTTTTTTGAGGAATTGCTTTGCAACCGAACTGGGTTGGGGTATTTGTGGATTAAACCGCATGTCAGGACAGCTTAAGGGAGAGAAAGTTTATCGCGGCATCGCCGTTTCCGCCGGCGTTTGCCGAGGGAAGATTCTTGTCCTCCACCGAACCCGGCATGTCATCTCGCGGCGCGCACTGCCGGAACCGGAAGTTGCCGGGGAAGTGAGCCGCTTCGAGCAATCGCTGGTCAAAACCCGCCAGCAACTCACCGAGGTGCAGCGGCGGGTGGTCGCCAGCATGAGCGCGGCGGAGGCGGACATCTTTGACGCGCATCTGCTGATGCTGGAAGACCGCATGCTTATCGAGGAGGTGATCCGGTTCATCCGCGAGCAAAAGGTGAACGCCGATTTTGCGTTTCATTCCGTATCCGAGCGTTATGTCGCCGCGCTCGCAAACGTGCAGGACGAGTATTTGCGCGAACGCGCCACTGATTTGCGCGACCTAGCCGGGCGCGTGCTCGACAATCTGCTTGAGGTCAAGGACGCCTTCAACCTGCGCCACCTTGCCGAGCCGTGCATCCTGGTGAGCCACGATTTAAGCCCGTCCACCACAGCCCAACTGGACAAAAAGCTGGTGCTTGGTTTCGCCACCGACATCGGCGGCAAGACCTCGCACACGGCCATCATGGCGCGGTCGCTGGACATTCCCGCCGTCGTAGGCCTGCAAAACGTCAGCGACGAATTGCAGAGCGGCGATTATGCGCTGCTGGACGGTTACAACGGCACCGTGATCGTCAATCCCACGGACCAGACGCTTTTTGAATACGGCCAACTGGCAAAAATAAAGGCGTCTCTTGACGAAAAGCTGCGAGAAATCCAGCGACAACCTGCTGTCACGCTCGACGGCAAGACCATCCACCTGTCCGCGAACATCGAGGACCAGAATGACATCGAGGCCGTCGTCGCCCATGGTGCGGAGGGTGTCGGCCTGTTCCGCACGGAATTTCTGTTCATCAACCGCGACAGCCTGCCGGGCGAGGAAGATCAATACAAAGTTTATCGCCAGGTTGCCGCCGCATTGAAACCAAGCCCGGTCATCATCCGCACGCTCGATCTGGGCGGCGACAAATTTGCCTCGCATCTGCAACTGGCGCAGGAGATGAACCCGTTCCTCGGCTGGCGTGCCATCCGGTTCTGCCTCGCGCAGCCGGAACTGTTCCGCGCCCAGCTCCGCGCCATCCTGCGGGCCAGCGCCGAGGGCAACGTGAAGATGATGTATCCGATGATTTCCGGCCTGGACGAACTCAACCAGGCCAACGCGCTCGTCGAGAAGTGCAAAATCGAATTGCGCGCGGAAAAAGTCCCGTTCGACGAAAACCTGGAAATCGGCGCGATGATCGAGATTCCGTCCGCCGCGCTCGTGGCCGACGCACTGGCGAAACGCGTGAAATTTTTCAGCATCGGGAGCAACGACCTCATCCAATACACCCTCGCCGCCGACCGCACGAACGAGAAGGTTTCGCATCTTTACGAGCCGACGCACCCGGCGATCCTGCGCCTCATCAAGACGACCGTGGACGCCGCGCATGCCAACGGCATCTGGGCCGGCGTCTGCGGCGAGATCGCCGGCGACCCCGTGCTCGCGCCGCTGCTCATCGGTCTTGGCGTGGATGAATTGAGCGCCGCGCCGCCGGTCATTGACGAGGTGAAATACATCATCCGCCGCATCAAATTGAGCGAGGCACAGGCGCTGGCCGAATTCGCGCTGCAATGCGAATCGCCGACGGAGATTTTCGCGCGCTGCCTGGATCTCGCCCGCGTTTCCGCACCAAGCCTATTTGAGAACAAGGCGACCGGCGCGAACTGAACCTCACTTCGCCGTCACGACGACGTAGTTCTTTTTACCTTTGCGGAGTAAAACGTGTTTACCAAACAGCAAATCGCTTGAAGTTACGGCGCGCGTGGCGCTGGCTTCGCGGACGTTGTTGATGTTCACGCCGCCACCTTCGATGTCTTTCCGCGCCTGACCTTTGGACGGACACAAACCGGCGTGAACCAGAAGTTCCACGAGCGGAGTTCCTGCACTGTCCAATTTGGCTTTCTCAATTTCCTTCGTCGGCACTTCGCCCACGATATCGCCGAAAGTGGATTCTGAAACGCCTGTCAATTCGCCGCCGAATAGAATTTCACTCGCGCGAATCGCCTCCGCAGTGGCGTCGGATCCGTGAATCAAAACGGTTGCAGCCTTGGCCAGGGCCTTGTGCGCCATTCGTGCACCGGGATTTTCCATTTGCTGCTTTTCCAGCGACTCGATTTCTTCCTTGGTCAAGAACGTGAAGTATTTCAGGTAGCGGATAGCGTCGCGGTCATCGGTGTTAATCCAGAACTGGTAGAAGCGATAAACGCTGGTGCGTTTCGGGTCGAGCCAGATGGCGCCGGCCTCGGTCTTGCCAAACTTTGTACCGTCGGCATTGGTGATGAGCGGCAACGTGAGGCCAAAAACCTGCTTGCTTAGTTTCTTCCGGCACAAATCAATGCCCGCCGTGATGTTGCCCCACTGGTCACTGCCGCCTATCTGCAGTTCGCATTTCTGGTCGCGGCACAGCACCATGAAATCGAACGCCTGCAGCAACATGTAGCTGAACTCGGTATAGCTGATGCCGGACTCGCGGTCTTCCATCCGCGCGCGGACGGATTCCTTGGAGACCATCTGATTGACAGAAAAATGCTTGCCGATGTCGCGCAGGAAATCGAGGAACGAAACCCCCGACGTCCACGACGCATTGTCCAGCAGCCGCGCCGGATTTTGTTTCGTCTCAAAAGAGAGGAGTTTCGCCAGTTGAACTTTTACGCTGGCGATGTTGTGGTCGAGAACATTCTTGGTAAGCAACTGGCGCTCGGCGGCTTTGCCACTGGGGTCGCCAATACTGCCGGTCGCGCCACCGGCGACGGCAATGGGATGATGGCCTAGCAATTGGAAGCGTCGCAGCGCAAGCAGCGGCACGAGATTGCCGACGTGCAGGCTGTCGGCGGTCGGGTCGAAGCCGCAGTAAAGCGTGACAGGCGCGGCGATTTTCTTTTCCAGTTCCGCCACGTCGGTGCAGTCGGCGACGAGGCCGCGCCAGTTGAGTTCTTCCAGAATGCTCACGCGCGAAGATTACAAATGAAATGCTGGATTGGAAAACAGAAACAGCCACAAAAAGGCACAGAAGTCGCAAATAGAAAAGAATCTTTTGTGCTCATTGCATTTTTTGCGGCGAAATCAAATTGTCAGCGAACTTTGGACTTTGGACTTAAGGCTCTGGACTTTAACCTTCGCGCGGTGTCACAAATGTTGAAATCGTCCGGCGCGATGGCCGCCGCCACTTTGTTCAGCCGCGTGCTCGGCATGGTGCGAGAGATCGTCTATGCGCGATTCATGGGCGACGGCTGGGTAGCGGGCGCATTCCAGTTCGCGTTCACGATTCCGAACCTGTTCCGGCGGCTGCTTGGCGAAGGCGCGTTGACGGCGGCGTTCATCCCGATTTTCAAGGAAAAGGAAAAGACGCACGGCGAAATCGAGATGTGGCGCGCGGCCAACGCGGTGATCTCCGGCCTGATTGTGGCCGCCAGCGTGGTTGTGGCGTTCGCCCTGCTCGGCCTTTCGCTCGTGCTGGCGGCGCATCAATTCGACGAGAAAACGGAACTCATGCTGCGGCTGCTGCGGGTGATGTTTCCTTACATGCTGCTGGTGTGCCTCGCGGCGGCGTTTATGGGCATGCTCAATGCGCGCGGCCATTTTTTCATCCCGGCAATGGGCGCGACGATGCTCAATGTGGTGATGATCGCATCGGTTCTCTGGCTCGCGCCAACGATGGGACTGGATTTCCCGAAGGAAGCGAGGCTACCGCACCAAATCTTTGCACTGGCCATCGGCGTGCTGGCAGCGGGCGTGGCGCAGGCGGCGTTTCAACTTCCGACGCTCTGGCGCGACGGCTTTCGCTACCGCTGGGTTTCACCGTGGCGCGATGAAACCGTACGGCGCGTGGTTTACAAGATGATTCCGGGCACCATCGGCGTGGCGGCGTTCCAAATCAACGTGACGCTGGTGCTGGCCATCGCGTTCTGGGTCAACCCGCAGATCGTTGCGTCGTTCAACTATGCCGTAAGGTTGATGGAACTACCGCAGGGCATGTTCGGCATCTCGCTGGCGACATATCTACTTCCAACGCTCTCCAGCCTGGCGGCGGAAAAGAATTATCCCGAATTTCGCGGCACGCTGCGGCACGGGCTGGGCACGCTGCTCTTTTTGAATTTGATCGCGGCGGTTTTGCTCGTCGTGCTGGCCCAGCCGATTGTGCGGTTGATTTTCGAGCACGGCAAATTCACCGCCGACTCCACCGACCGCGCGGCGATGGCGCTAATGTACCTCGCGCCGGGGCTGGTGGCGTTCTCATCGGTCAATATCCTGGCGCGGGCGTTTTTCGCGCTGGGCGACACGCAAACGCCGATGAAAATCAGCATCGTCTGCCTGGTGTTGAATTTCATTCTGGCCGCAATCCTCGTGGGGCCGCTGAAACAAGGCGGGCTCGGCATCGCGAACACCGTGACTTCGGCTTGCAACGTCGGCTTGCTAGCTTTTGCGTTACGGAAGAAACTGGGGAAACTCGAAATGGAACCGCTGCGCGCGACGTTTTTGCCGCTGGCAATCGCCGGCGTAGTGGCCGGGTTACTCGCATGGTCTGGCTGGCAGTTTTGGGAAAGCCAACTAGGCCACCAAACCATCGTGATGAAAATCGGTGCGGTATTTGTGCCGGCGGGAATTGCGGGATTGGTTTACTGGCTGGTGGCGATGGCGTTCAAAATTCCGGCGGCGAAGGAAATGACGGAATTTGCGCTGGTGAAGTTCAAAAGAAAGAAATGAACAGAATCAAACGAAGAAAACAAAGGGATTGTTTTCTGCGACCGGCTTTCAAGGAATTTCTCCGTTACCTTCGATTCCTTCTGTTCAAATTCCAACCACCGCCGTCCAGCAATTCTGGCCGAATTTCGATTTGAAGTTTTCCAACAACGCCACGCCGGAAGGAACATTTTCGACGATGGCGAATGTCGTCGAGCCGCTGCCGGACATGAGCGCGGCCAGCGCGCCATTTTCACGCAAAAATTCCTGAAAAAGCGCCAGCACGGGAAATTTATCGAGCGCGGGGGCTTCGAGTGAATTGTAAAAGCCGCCAGCAGCGGCGGGCAAATCAGCCGTCTGGAGCGATGAAATCAATTTTTGCGCGCGGCCCACCTTGCCGTTCAGCGCTTCCGGGAATCGTGCCAGATTCTGATAGGCCCAAGGCGTTGAGATGCCGAAGCCGGGATGAATCAGCAGAAATGCCCTGCCGTGAAGCGCCGGGAAAGGTTTGAGCGGCTGGATTGTCTCGCCGCGACCAGTGGCAAGCGCCGGCTGGTTTTGGAGAAAAAACGGGATGTCCGAGCCAAGCACCTCGGCGATTTCGCAAAGTTTTGCGCCGGATAGCGGCTGTTCGAACAGTTCGTTCAGCGCGAGCAACGTTGTTGCGGCGTTGCCGCTGCCGCCGCCAAGACCGGCGGCGAGCGGGATTTTTTTTTGCAAATGGATTTTTACACCTTCGGAAATTTTCGCCGCCGATAAAAAACCTGCCGCAGCACGGTGAACGAGATTTTTCGAGTCCACCGGCAGTCCGGGATGGCTGCACGCAAGTTGCAGTCCGACGCCGGCGCGCTCAAAGGTCAATTGGTCGCAGATATTCACCGGCTGCATGACGGTCTCGAGTTCGTGGAAGCCGTCCGACCGCTTGCCGAGGATGTTCAGCAGCAGGTTGACCTTGCAGGGCGATTTTTTTTCGAGGCGCATGGTCATCTTACGAAAGCAAAACGCGCCGGCGGAAAATCGCCAGCGCGTCGGTCAAATAAATCCCGGCCACGGTCAGTTGTCGAAGATCTTGAACCGGCTGCCGGGGATGAACGGTGCGACATCGCCGCCGCTGAATCCCATGTAGGTGTCGGTGTCGAACACGCCTTCCGAGATGCGGCCCGGCTTGTAGCTTTCCGGATAAACGGGGCCGGGCCGGACATAGCTGGTGAACACGGGCTGATACGGCGGCAGCGGGAAAGTGACCACTTCATAAACGCCCATCGCAGTGCGCGCCACCGTCCGGTCAAAACCGCGAGCCATGCCAGTCGTGTAACCGACGCTCGGCGATTCAAAAATGGTGGTCTGCTCGACCGATCTGCGCATTTCGCCCAGACGAGCGGGTTCAAACAGGTTGCTCACGCCGCGACCGAGCTTGTTTTCCGGGCCGGCGCAACCGGAGGTGAACACCGCGGCCAGCGCGGCGAAGGCGAGAAAAGGGATTACGTTTCGCATACGTTTTTCAGTTGACGAACCAACCTTACGCCAAATCCGGAGGATGTAAAGCGCGTTTTGCAATACGCGGCCAGTGCAAAGGAATCTGGAAATACCGGGCTCAATGCAGGTGTTGACGCAGAAGCGGCCAGACCTGTTTCCATCCAACCCAAGCCAGAGCGACGATAAGCAGCAGGGCAACCAGCACAAGCAGGAGTGAACGCCGCGCCCTAGCCCGATCCGGCTGGTCCCAATACCACGCAATCCAGACGGTCAACTCGTAAAGGAATTGTAACGGCACGAACATGACGAGCTGTGTTATAGGTTCGGGCGTCGTCAGCACCGCGCCAAGAATCAGGTTGATAACAATCATGTAGCGGCGCGCCTTCGACAAAGTGTGGTAATCCAGCACGCCGATTTTCACGAGCGTCAAAATCACCACCGGCAGCTCGAAGCCCAGCCCCATGCCGAGCATGAATTTGCAGACAAAGCTGATGTAATCCTCCGCGCGCCACTCCAGCGCACCGAGACCAAGCCAATGCGAATACATCTGCGCTGCCGCCAGCGCCAGCGGCATCAGGGCGAAATAGCAGAACGCCACTCCGGTGAGAAAAAGCCCGACGCCGATGGCCAGCCCGCGATAAACATAACGGCGCTCCCGGAATTTCAGCGCCGGAAAAATGAAAGCCGCCATAAAATAGAAAATGAACGGCGACGCCAACACCATGCCGCCATAAAGCGCCACCTGGAACGCGACCACAAATCCGCCCGCCGGGCTCAAGTTAATCAGCTCGATCTTCATCCGCTGCGCGTCGGCGACGGCTGCCGGATCATCGTTCACGCGCCAGCCAAGAACCTGGTTGGTGCCGAGTGTGAGCGGCTCGACGGAGATGGCGACGAAGCGGTTCGTGCCGAGGTTGAGTGACTGCTGCTCTTCCGGCGTGAGCGGGAAATTGCCGAGATGATTCGTGCCGAAGCTGACGACGGCGATTTGATTCGTGCCGGAAAAGCTGACCGGGGCGTGCTTCAACGGCCACTTGATGATCTGGACGACGTCATTGGCCGCGAAGAGGCACAACAACATGGCGACAAACAACGCGACGAGGCTCTTGATGAGCACCCAGCGGAAATCTTCGAGGTGTTCGAGGAAGGTCTTGACCGGGCCGCCTTCCGGCGAACCTTCGGGGTGATCCGGTTCGTGCTCGGCCATGCCGGGAAATTCCGCCCGTCAGGCCTTGGGCGGATTGGTGGATTGCGAAACCGGCAGGTCGGCGCGTGAGGGCGCGGGCGATGAGGGTGGCGTGGTCTTGGCCGTCGTCTCGGTCGGCGCGTTCTGTATTTCATCCGTCACTTCACGCGTCGCCTTCTTGAATTCCTTGATACCCGTGCCAAGCCCTTTGGCCAGTTCGGGAATCTTTTTGGCGCCGAACAAAAGCAGCACGGCCATGATGACAATCACCCATTCCCAGCCGCCCAGAAAACCTGCAATCATGACTTTCATAATTTTTATCGAGCTTCGTAAAGCTTACGCCCGTTCCGGGGATTAGTAAAGCCCAAAAAACAAAGGCCGCGCTTGCGCACGGCCTTTGCAATTTAAACGGTACAAAATCACGAGCCGCCCATCGAGGCCGGGGCTGGGGAACCCGATTGCGGGTGGAGCAGCACGAAATCGTCGCGGCGGTTTTTCTGCCATGCGGCATCGTCATGGCCGGAATCAGCCGGTTTGTCCTTGCCGTAAGACCGGGTGAAAACGCGCGACGGATCCACGTTCAGCTTAGCCAGCGCCTCGCGCGCAGCCAATGCGCGGCGTTCGCCGAGCGAACGGTTGTATTCCTCCGTGCCGCGCTCGTCACAATTGCCTTCGACGAGCAGCTTCGTGTTCGGGTCGGCGGCAAGTGCCTGCGCAATGGATTGCAGATTGGCCTGTTCGCTCTTGCGAATCACGGCACTGTCATAGGCAAAATGAACCGTGTAAGCCGCAAGTGCCGCGCGGTCTTGAACCATGTTCTCATATAAATCCTGACTTCCCATAGGAATGCCGGTCGCAGTCGGGGTCTCTACAGGATTCATCGGTGGTCCAGGCGGCAAAGTAGGTGCACTGGGTTCCGTTGGCGGCGGCGGCGTCATCCCTGCCTGCATAGGTGTGACGTTGACGGGTTTGTGACGGCAGCCGGTGGCGGCCAGCGAGACGGCCAGCATAAACGCGAGTGAATAAATCAATTTTGTTTTCATATTTTTTATTTCAGATTAAAAGTTTGTTATAAATTCAAATCTTTCCGCCAAGCGGGTTCGGAATCGCTTCCCGCAATCCTCCCCACATCCTTGACTTGTTTCGTGAAAACGTCAAGCACAGAGAGTGTTTGCAAGTAGCCGACCGAATGGTTGAAAACCAGCGTGCGCGAATTCGGCGACCACGACGGATCCTGCCCACGCACCAGCACCGTCGGCGGCGCGCTTCCGTCCGCTGACACAACGCAGATATCAAACTCGCTGGTCTGCGACGTAAATGCAATCCATTTGCCGTCCGGCGACCAGTCCGGCTCGGTCGGATTCGGCGCACCGGCGGTGTGAATCACCTGAACCGTCCCGCCGTCCGCCGGCACCTTTGCGAGCAGCCGCCGTCCGGCGATTTTTGTCGCGAAACAAACCCATTGCCCGTCCGGCGACCAGCAAGGCGACGAGTCCTCGATGCCGGTTGTCAGGCGTTTCAAATTAGATCCATCGGCGCCGGATACATAGACATCTGGACTGCCGTCCTTGCTTAAAATCATCGCCACCTTCGAGCCGTCTGGCGAGGCCGCAGGGCTGAAGTTCGAGCCGCCGTAACGCGCCACCACCCGGCGCTGGCCGGTCGAAAGGTCGCTGTAAAAAATATCCGGATTTTCCAGCTTGTAGGAATTGTAATAAAGCCCCAGCCGCCCCGGTGTCCAAGATGGCTTGGAAACAATCGCATTGTCGTGCGTCACAGCCTGCGGGTTGTGACCGTCGAAATCGGAAACGTAAACCTCGCCGGGGCCATTGCCCGACGGTTGCGCCTTGAAAGCAATCTTTGTCTGCCCGATTCCCTTTTTGCCGGTGACTGCGAACACGATGTCATCCGCGAAGGCGTGAGCCTGCCGCCGCAAACTTGCGCCTGTGTAGCTGCGCGTGAGCAGCGTGGTCCTCGCAAATTTGTCAGCGACTCGCCCGACAACGTTGCCGTCGTTGCTGCCGCTGATTTGATATTGCGCGGCGTCCGGCGTGACGAACGAAAAACCCTGGACGTAGAGGTCGAATTTCAAAACGTCGGCAACTTCGCCGCTGAAACCGTCAAGCGAAACGGGAATAGGCTTGGTGTTTCCAAGAACGGTGATTTCATGCGTGATAGTGATTTCATTCTGGCTGTAGCCGAAATTAGCGGCGAAAATCGCGCACAGCAAAGGCAGGCAAATTTTAAGGTAATTTTTCATTCAAGCGACCGTTTGGCTTTGGGATTGAAATTGATGGTGTAGGTGCGCTCTTTTTCAGCCGCACCTTCTGGAAATGGCGCGATAAAGGTGACGCGATCCAAAGTTCTTTGCACCGAAGCGTCCACTGGCGCATCGCCCGCCTGTTCGATGATGTGCGCGGAAATCACGGTGCCGTCGCTGGCGATGGTCACGGTGACTTTCACATTTTCGTCATCGTTGGCGATACTGTCTGGCAGCGTCCACGCCGCGTCATAAATGCTTTTGACGACGGAGGCATAATTCGCGTAAGCCACGGTGCTGTCACCGGGCATGTCAATCGTCGTGCCCGGGGACAAATTCCTTTTTAAATTCGCGATTGCCTTGTAAATCGCCCGCGTATTTGGCTGCGGCTTGGTGACGGAACCATCCGCTGCAGTGCGAACGACAGGAGTGAGGTTGACCTGGATTTTGTGCTGCGGGGGTTCGGTCGTTTCCGGCGTCGGCTTGGCCGGTTCAGGCTTCGGCTTGGGTTTGAAAAGGTCTGCCACTGTGTCCATGAGCGTCGTCGGCGGCGGCACGACCGGTTTTGGCGCGGGGGGCTGCGGCGCGGGCTGGACCGTCGGCGTGGCCGGGGCTGGCTGCGGTGGCGGAATCACCACCGGCACGGGAGCGGGCGGCGCGGCGTTGCGAACCCTGCTGTTGAACGCAGCGTCTATCAAGTTGGACGGAATGACATCGAGCAACTGCGTGTCGTCCGGCTTTGGACGTGGCGAGAAGAAGGCCGATCCGAAAAGCAAAACCAAAAGCAGCAGCAGGTGAATTCCCACCGTGGCAATGACGCATTTTTTTTGCAGGCGGTTCATCGGTCGGGCGTCGGGTCGGTGCGGAATGAAATCTTGATGCCGTTGCGCTGGCAGGTGTCCAGCAGCGTGGCAAGCAATTCGTAACGGCTGTCCTTGTCGGCGCGGATATAGACAATCAGATTCGGGTTTGAGCGGGATTCACCCGCCAGCCGCGAAATCAACTGCGGCAGTTGCAGCCGCTGCCGATCCAGCACATAAACGCCAGTGTTGGAAATCTCGACGGTGGTGATGTCGGACTTGTTGATCTGTTTTTCCGGCCGGCCGCCTTTGGGCAGCTTGAGATTGATGCTTTGCTCCAGCAGGGGCGTGGTGATGACGAAAATGATGAGCAGCACGAACGCGAGGTCGAGCAGCGGCGTGATGTTGATTTCGCTCAATGTCACGAGATGACTGCGCTGTGAAAATCTTCGCATGGCTCCAAATCATTCGTCCGCGAGGAATTCCGTTTCCATGCGCGAAATGAGTTCCTGGGCGAAGTTGTCGAGCTCGACGGTAAAGGCGCGCAAATTGTGGACAAGCCAGTTGTAGGCGAACATCGAGGGGATCGCCACCAGCAAGCCGGCTACGGTGGTGCTCAACGCAGCGGAAACGCCCGGCGCCATCGCCGCCATCGTGGCCGCGCCCTGCTGCGCGATACCGGCGAAGGTGCTCATCACGCCCCAGACCGTGCCGAGCAGTCCCATGAACGGCGCACCGCTAGCCGCAATGGACAGCAGGATGAGACCGGATTCCAGCTTCAGGGATTCCTGCGCGACGGTGTTTTCCAGCGCGCGCTTGACGTGCTCCATGTTTTTGAGACTGACATTCTGACGGGCGCGTTCACCGGTCGGCCCGCGCAGCCGCGCGTCGAGCTGCACGCAGCCGACCTGATAGACGGCATAAAGCGGGCAGCCTTCGACGTGCAGTTTGCGGTCGAAAATATCGAGCACTTTTTTTTGCGAGCGGAATTCCTCGTTGAAATAATAGTTCAACCGGCGGGCGCGGCGCATCTGGATCGCCTTGGAAACCATCACCGACCAGACGATGATGGAAAAAACAAGGAGACAGGCGATGATCGCCTTGGCTTCAGGCGTCGCCTTATCCCAAATGTAAAGGGTATCCGCTTGATTGGAAGCGGCCCCCACGACAAACAACGATAATCCGTTCATGATGCCGACAATTCACCTGGTCGTGAGGAACCGAATTAGCGGCCAAGCGGCGGACCGTCGAGTCATTTTCCGCCGTGCCAATACTTACCCGGTCGGCCAAAATTTCGCAACGATTTTTTTCTGAAAATCGCGCTTTGTCTCGGGGCTATAATCCAATACAAGAAGCCGGTGTCTCGACCCCGTTTCATCGTGTTGCTGCTCGTTCTGGGCACGCTGGCCGTTTATCTGCCGGCGGCAAATCACGGCTTCACGCTTTATGACGACAACGATTACGTCACAGAAAATCCCATGGTTGAAAACGGCCTGACGTGGGCCGGCATCAAATGGGCATTCACGACGGGGCACGCGAGCAACTGGCATCCGCTCACGTGGATTTCGCATATGCTAGATTGCCAGCTTTGCCAGTTCCTCAACCTTGGCCTCAACCCGAGCGTGCCGCATTGCGAGAACATCCTGTTTCACGCAGCGAACGCGATCCTGCTTTTCACGCTGCTGTTGCGGCTGACAAAATTGATCTGGCCGAGCGCCTTTGCAGCCGCGCTATTCGCCTGGCATCCGATGCACGTCGAATCCGTGGCATGGATCGCCGAACGCAAGGATGTGTTGAGCACATTCTTCGCCCTGCTGACACTACTGGCTTACACACGATTTGTTGAGAAGTCCAAAGTCCAAAGTCCAAAGTCCAAATTGTTTTATGCTGTGGCATTGCTGATGTTCGCGCTGGGGTTGATGGCAAAACCGATGCTGGTGACGCTACCTTTCGTGATGTTGCTATTGGATTACTGGCCGTTGAAGCGGGTTGAAGTTCAGGATTCAAGATTCAGGATTCAAAATCTGATCCTGGAAAAAATTCCATTCTTCGCACTGTCAGCGGCTTCGTGCGTCATCACATTCCTATGCCAGCATCACGGCGGGGCGGTCGTATCACTGGAAACGGTGCCGCTGACCTTCCGTCTAGAAAATGTGCCTGTGGCTTATGCGGAGTATCTGCTCAAACTGATCTGGCCAGCGCAACTTGCCGTCTTTTATCCGCTCCATCCATTGTCCCGGCTGGAAGTGGCGGCGGCGGCGGCGGTTGTGTCGGTACTTTCATGGCTGGCCTGGAGCCTGCGCCGCCCATACCCGTATTGGCTCGTCGGCTGGCTCTGGTTTTTGGGAACGCTCGTGCCGGTGATTGGCCTCGTACAAGTCGGCAGCGCGGAGATAGCCGACCGCTACACCTATTTTCCGGCCATCGGAATTTTTCTGGCGGTGGCGCTGTTGGTTCGTGATGGTGTGGAAAGGTTCCAGATTTCAATACCATTCGTTGGGGCCATCGCCGGGCTGGTGTTGGCGGCCTGCCTGGCACTCACACACCGTCAATTAAACTTCTGGCAGGATGACATCACGCTCTTCCGTCACGCGATCGCCGTCACAATGGCCACAAAGGATAACGACACAGCGCATCTTAATCTGGGGTTTGCGCTCGAAAAGGCAGGCAGGAAAACCGAGGCACTGGACGAGTATCGCGCGGCACTGAATCTGGATCCAAGCCGCGCCGAAACGCACAACGACTATGGCAATCTGCTCGACGACACCGGTCATCAGGACGATGCCCTGGCCGAATTTCAGGAGGCGTTGCGGATAAATCCCAATCATGTCGCGTCGCACAACAATTACGGCACGCTGCTGGTTGAACTCGGCCGGTTTGACGAAGCCATGAAACAATACGCCGACGCCGCGCGCCTGGATCCATCCGACTGGCATCCCCCTTATTTGACCGGCAAGGTGCTGCTCAAACAGGGCCGCGACACGGAAGCCATTCCATATTTCCGCAAGGCGGTACAAATGGATCCGAACAACCCTCATGTGTTGACCTATCTCGCACAGGTGCTAGCCTCGGACGAGAAGCCGGAAGTTCGCGATGGCAACGCCGCGCTGGCCATGGCAGCGAGGGCGAATGACCTCACCGGCGGCATTCAACCCGCCATGCTTGATGCTCTGGCGATGGCCTATGCCGAAGCGGGCCAATTCAAAGAGGCACAGCAGGCTGCGGCTGATGCCGTCAAGCTTGCCACCGCATACGACATGACCAACGACTTGCCCCTTATCCAGCAACGACTGGAGCTTTACCAAAACAACCAACCGTTTCGCCAGTCCTTTCTCTTCACCAACATACCGGTAAGCGCACCGCAAAAAAATTGAATCAGGCAGCCGCCAGTGCACGCAGCGTCCGCCGCGCCTGTGGATTTTTCAGGATTTCCCCTATTGAAACATTCATGCCCAGCCATGGCAGTGTAAATATTCTTCCGGCATCAAAAAATCCGGAAAGGAGCTTCACATTGGCACCGGCGGCAACATCCCGTTTTGGCTGCGACATCAAAACAACGCGCGCATTGGCCGCAGCGCTGCGAGGCAGGGCTTCCAACGTAAGCAGAATGTGATTGATGGCACCAAGCCGGTTCGGCGCAACGACCACCGATAATGCGCCCAGCGCCGCAATCAAATCGCCCGAATCGAAATTTTCGCCCAAAGGACTCAACAAGCCGCCCGCGCCTTCAACCAGTAATACTTCAAAACACTTTTGCTGTGCGCGAACGTGCCCCAGCGCCCCGGATAGATGGACGTGTTTTCGCTCGCGGCGCGCGGCCAGCAGCGGCGCAATCGGCGCGCGGAAATGCCACGGGTTGATTTCATCCAGCGACAGCGCATTGTCCATCGCGGCGCGCAGAGCGCGGGCATCGGCACGCCCGCCCGAACAAATGGGCTTGATCGCCGCCGCGTTCACGCCGCGCCCGCGCAGGAACTGCACCAGCAATGCCGTCAAAACCGTTTTGCCAACGCCGGTGTCCGTTCCCGTGATAAAGATTGTCCGCTTCACTTCCCAACATCAAAGCGGAAACAGCCTTCGCGCGCCATCAAAACCGTTTGACGGAGCCGACGCGGTTTAGCTATCCTGCGCGGCTCGTTTAACCGATAATTACTGTGAACATCACCGTTGAAAATCTGGCACCGTGCAAAAAATTGCTGCGGGTGGAACTGGACGCGAAGTCCGTGGATGAATCCTTTGACGCCGTAACGAAGGATTTCCAAAAGCGGGCCGCGCTGCCCGGCTTCCGTCCGGGCAAGGCACCGCGCGCCCTCGTGCTCAAAAAACACGAGGCGGACATCAAAGACGAGGTCAAACGCAAACTCATCGGCGACTCGTATCGCAAGGCACTCGAAGAAAAGAAAATTCCCGTGATCGGCTACCCGGACATCGAGGAAATCCAGTTCGGACGCGGTCAGAACCTGCAATTTGCCGCGACCATCGAGACCGCGCCGGAATTTCAACTGCCTGAATACAAGGGGCTGGCCGCCAGGCGCGAAATCAAATCCGTCACTGACGCGGATGTGGAACGAGCGATAGGATTGCTGGCGCAGCAGCATTTGACATTTGAAACCGTCGCGCGCGAACTGAAGCCGGGCGACATCGCAGTGGTGAATTACACCGGCACATGCGATGGCAAGCCGATCACGGAGACCGCACCGACGGCAAAAGGGCTGACGGAACAGAAAAATTTCTGGGTGGACGCCGCACCGAACACGTTCATCCCCGGTTTTGCCGACCAGCTACTCGGCGCGAAAGCGGGTGACAAGCGGACGGTCAACGTGGATTTTCCCGCCGACTTCGTGACGAAGGAACTGGCGGCCAAAAAGGGTGTTTTCGAGGTTGAATTGGTCGAGGTGAAGGAAAAGGTTCCGCCGACGATTGACGATGCGCTTGCCAAAAAATACGACGCGGAGAATCTGGAAAAACTGCGTGAGGGCGTCCGCCGCGATCTGGAAAATGAATTGAAGTATTCGCAGGCACGGGCGATTCGCGGACAGATTGTCCGGAGCCTGCTCGACCTCGTGATATTTGACCTGCCGGAGTCGGCGGTTGCGCACGAGACGCGCAATGTGGTTTATGATTTGGTGCGGGAGAATTCCAAGCGCGGCGTGAACCGCGAGACGATTGAGAAACAGAAGGATGAAATCTACGCCGCCGCGACGCAAAACGCCAAGGAGCGTGTAAAACTGGCGTTCTTGATCCAGCGCATCGCCGAACAGGAAAAGATATCCGTGTCGCAAGAAGAAGTGTTGAAACACGCGCAGTCGCTGTCGGCAATGTATCAGATGCCGTTCGAGCAGTTTCTCAAGGATTTACAGAAGCGCAACGGAGTGAACGAACTTTACGACCAGATTGCGCACGAGAAAGTGCTCACGTTCCTGGAACAGAACGCGAAGATCGAGGAAGTTCCGGCGACGGCATAAAGCGAAACAGCAGCAGAGCGTGAAGCAGCGCATGTTTAGTTCGCGCCCTTCAAGCAAATAACTAAATGGTTACCTCGCAGTGTCTGGCGGCGTCTTAAGTTTGACGAATCGCGGCGGATGCCGCAAAATCACAGCATGAAACGCATTGGAATCCTTTCGGCCTTTTTCGCGGTCGTTGCCGCGGTCGTCGCGCAAACCAGCACGAATACGCCGGCGGGGCGCGCGATGTCGCTGGAGGACTGCATTCAGGCAGCGCTGGCGCATAACTTCGATGTACAGGTGCAGCGCATCAACCCGCAAATCTCACTCTATAATTTAAACGCGGCCTATGAAGGGTACGATCCGACCTTCAGCGCCTCCGGAGTGCACAATTACAGCGTGTCGCCCAGCAGCTTCAATCCTTATTCCACCAATGCGTCACCGGCCAAAACCTCGGACCAGAACAGTTTCAGTTCCGGCATCAGCGGCACTTTGCTGCCGTGGGGATTGCAATACGATGTCAGCGGCAACCTCTCACAGACTTATGGAAACAACGGGCTTCACTTTGAGAATTCACAGGGCAGCATTGGAGTCACCCTCGATCAACCGTTGCTAAAAAATTTCTGGATAGACAGCACGCGGCTGAACATCCGGGTCGCCAAGAACCGGCTGCAATACTCCGAGCAGGAGTTGCGCCTGCAACTTATCACCAGCGTGACTGCGGTTGCCAACGCCTATTATGAGCTTATTTATGCCCAGGAAAACGTGCAGGTGCAGCAGGAAGCACTGGACCTGGCCCAAACGCAACTGGATCAGGACAACCAACGAGTACAGATCGGCACGCTCGCCATTTTGAGCGTGCAGCAGGACGAATCGCAGGTCGCGCAGAGCAAGGCCAATCTGATCGCCGCGCAGAGCACACTCGACACGGACCAGAATGCGCTGAAGAACCTTCTCACCGACGATTACTCCCAGTGGCACGACACGGACATCCAGCCGGCGGAAACGCTCATGGCGACGCTGCAAATGTTCGATTTGCAGGGTAGCTGGACGAAAGGCATGACCGAGCGGCCGGATTTGCTGCAGGCCAAGTTGAACATTGAGCAGCAGGGCATCCAGTTGAAGTATTACCGCAACCAGATTTTGCCGGAACTAGATTTGACCGGTTCCTACGGCTACAATGGCGCCGGGGCACAATATGACAACGCGGTGGATCAGACGGGACAGGGCAACTCCCCATATTACAGCTACGGAGCGAAGATCAGCGTTCCGCTCGGCAATTTGGGCCCGCGCAACCAATACAAGGCCACCAAGGCGACGCTACAGCAGATCGAACTCCAATTCAAACAACTCGAACAAAATATCATGGTGGAGATTGATAACGCCGTTAAACAGGCGGAGTCCGCCTATCAAAGCGTGGAGGCCACGAAACAGGCCCGCATTTATGCCGAGGCTGCACTGGACGCCGAACAGAAAACCTACGGCGTCGGGAAGGCCACCACGTTTGAAGTGCTGACGTATCAAAACAATCTGACTGCAGCGCGTTTGCAGGAAATACGCGCGCTCGCCAATTATGATGAAGCGCTTGCCAACCTCTCCGCCCAGGAAGGTAGCACGCTCGAACGGCACAACATCAACATCGAGGCAAAATAGCATTCCTCGCCGTCCTTGTTCTCGTCACAGATTTTTTGGGGATTTCGAGGACGAATTCCTTACCAAAAATACCATGCACCCTTCCAGACAATCCAGACTCCGAGCAGAAAATTGGTGATGGCGTGGGCCGTCATCGCGTCGCCCAGACGGTTTTTCCGCAGCACCAGCCATTGAAACGCCGCGCCACATAAAATTCCAGCCAGCCATTCGTTGTGAGAAAAGCCGAAGACAACAACGGTCGCGAGAAACGGCCACGGCAATAACTGGTTCAGCGGCACGGACAGAAAATCCTGCTTTGCGATATAGCGATACAGGAACGAACGGTAAAAAACCTCCTCCAGCGGCGGCACAACCAAAGTCATTCCCAAGATGTGAACCGCGATAAAAAACCAGGCGAGCGGGGAATTTTTACCAAAGCAGTCATTCGGATTGCCCGTCGCGCCGCCGGCAAAAAACTTTGGATAGAGCGGGTCCAGCCCGGCCCAGATCGCAAAAATTGCGACGCCGACCACGACGGCCTCCCAACTGAACGCCCAGCGCATTTCATAAACCAACGGTCGCATTTCCCAAACGAGCCATGCGCCGACGAGCGTTTTCCCGAGATAAAACCAATAGGCCGAAGCCACACCGAACTTCCCCTGACAGAATGTCAGCGCGAGGAAAACAAGGAATGGTGACACGCGAGCGGTCGCGGGCTTGACGAAAAACTTTTCCAGATAGCGCACGCGAAGTGGTGGCGGGAATTATTCGCCAATTTCCTGTGTCTGCTGCGAGCCATCCGACCGTTGAAATATGACGCTATTCTTCAAAATTTGTTTCACTAGAAAATCGCCTACGCGGTCGCCAACACTGACAGACTTGCCGTCCACAATCGCCACTGGTCGGGCGGCGTTGAAGATGATGCCTTGAACCTTGGGTGGCTGTTCCGCAGTGCTGGCCGGTGGCGGCGGATTTGTGTCTGCAACCGGGGGGGGCAAGGAGTTGGTGTCAGGCGTGGACGCGGGCGCGAGTGGGGGCGCGGGTGCGGCTTCAGCCGGCGGCGCTGAAATCTCCTGCGGTTTGGCGGCTGCAGCCGGCGAAGCCTTGTGTCCAAACAAAGCCGGACCAATGAAGAAACACGCGGCGGCCAGAAATAAAACAAATGCCACCACCAGAATCCAGCCCGTGCCGCCGCGCGCTTGAGGCTCCACGGGCGGCAATGGCGGCGCGCCTGACGGGGGACTGTTCTGCTGCGAATTCTGGGCGCGCTTGAGCGCATCGTTGATCAGGCTCATGTATGGATGTTTCCTTCCAACTCGCTGATGGCGCGACCCACCATGCGATATGTGATGCGGTCACTGTGCTCGACATAACCGGCGAGCAGCGACTTGTCGCAGACGGCGTTGACCAGCCGCGGAATTCCGCGGCTGTATAAATAGACCCGCCACAGCGCGGGCCGGGTAAAAAATGGCACGCCCTTGGCACCAGCCAGCTCCAGCCGGTGCTGGACGTATTGGGTCACCTCGAAGCGCGTGAGCGGCCTGAGATGATAACGCACCGTGATGCGCTGGCGAAGCTGGCGCAGGCGCGGGCTATTCAGGCGGTCGCGCAGCTCCGGCTGGCCGAGCAGGACGATTTGCAGCAGCTTGCGGTCGTCGGTTTCAATGTTGGAGAGCAGGCGGACCTGTTCGAGGAGTTCCTCGGTCAGATTTTGCGCCTCGTCAATGATCAGCACGGATTCCCGGCCCTGCCCGGTCTGTTTCAAAAGAAATCCGCTGATGGCCGCGACGGCATCCAGACGGTCGCGGTCGTGGACTTCGAGGCCGAATTCCGTCGCGATGGCCTTCATCAATTCGCCCGCATTCAGCACCGGGTTCAAAATGACCGCCGTGGAAAAATGACCATCGAGCTGCTCCAGCATCGCGCGGCACAACGTCGTCTTGCCTGCGCCCACCTCGCCGGTAAGCTGCACGAAGCCCTTGCGCTCGCGGATACCGTAGAGCAAATGATTCAGCGCCTCGCGGTGCTTGCCGCTGTGGAAAAGGAAACGCGGGTTCGGCGTGATGTCGAACGGGGCCTGCTTCAGTCCGTAAAACTCCAAATACACGCCGCTCGTTTAGCAGAAAATCCGCGCCACGAAAAGCAAAGGTTTCTACAAAATTTTCCGCATCACCTTCACCAGCGCCACCACCTCCGCCCGCGTGCCGATGGTGATGCGCAGGTAATTTTTCACGTCCGGGAAATTAAACCAGCGGACGAGGATTTTCCGCGCGCGCAACTGGCGCTGCCACTCGTGCGCGGCGAAGCGCGGTGGCCGGGCCAGGATGAAATTCGTCTGGCTCTGAAAAATACAAAAACCGAGCTTCGTCAATTCGCGCGACAACCACTCGCGAGCAGCGATGATTTTTCTGAAATTCGCACGGTAGTATTTCAAATCATCCAGAGTCGCGGCGGCAGCAATCTGGCCGAGGCCGTTCACATTGTAACTGTCGCGGATTTTGTCCAGTGCAGCGATGAGGTCGCGGTGCCCGACAAAATAGCCGACGCGCTGGAAGCACAGCGAATACGCTTTCGAGAAAGTTCTGGCGACCAGAACGTGCGGTAATTTCAACGCCAGTTTCAGTGCGTTTTCATTGGCGAAATCCACGTAAGCTTCATCCAGCACCACCACCCCGCGTTGTGCATTGCAAAGCGTGGCAAGTTCACGAGACGGGTAACCGCGTCCGCTTGGCGCATTTGGTGTGGTCACAAACGTCAGCGCCGCGTCGAATTTCCAAATTTTTCCGCGCTTCAACTCCACCGAACTTGGCAGACCGAAATCCGGCTTGAGCCGCACCGCATTTTTCGCCGCACCATGAATATCCGCCAGCACCGGATACAGCGAATAGCTCGGTGTGAAATACTGAACAGTCGCTTTCGCGAGTTTTGAGTTTCGAATTTCGAATTTCGGATTTGGTTTCGGTTCGACAAATGCCCGCACAGCCAGCGCCAGCAATTCATCCGAGCCGTTGCCGATGATGATGTTTTCCGGTTTGCACCGATGCAACTTCGCCACCTTTTCGCGCAACACCTGCGCCGTGGGATCCGGATACAGCCGCAACCGTCCGTCCACCACCGCCTTGACCGCCGCCAGGACCCTCGGCGAAGGCGGATACGAATTCTCGTTCGTATTGAGCTTGATCAACCCTTTGATTTTCGGCTGCTCACCCGGCGCATAGGGGTGCAACCCGCGCACCAGCGGACGAATCAAATTTCCCAAACCGGTCTTGTTCATTTCAAATCAGCGGGTCGCCGCCGCCGCCACGAGCCGCACCGGACCAAGCAATCCGGAGGGTAGAGGCCGGATCAAGTTGAGGTTTTGGGGTTGGAAGCGGTTGCCGAATTGCCGGGTCACTCCCTCGTAGTCGTAATTCGGAAGCTTGATGCCCGCCATATAATTCACAGCGAGGTTCGCTACGTCGATGCGGATTTTGTTCACACCCGCCTTAAGCTTGCCGGTCACGTCAACCGAATATCGCGGACACCAGACAGAGCCGACGCGCTGGTCGTTGAGATAAACAACAGCCGCTTCGCGGACGGGAGCCTCCAGACTGGCATGAACACCCTGCGTGGCGCCGCGTTCTTCCGCTGGCGTTCCCCGGCCAAAATCAAATGACACGGACAAACCATCGTTCAACATTCCCGGCTCGACGGTGATGGTTTTCTCGTAAGTTGCAACACCCGAAAAATTGATTTCATTCGTTAGAGTTGTCCACGATGCGAGCGTGTCCATCGCAATCGGCGCGCCGTCTTTGCCGAAACGGACAGTCCATCCAGAATTTAAATCAACTGGTTGCGGAACTTCGCCCTGCCAAATGAACTTTTTTGGCGCGGGCAATGTACGCTTCGTGAATACGACAATTGTCGAATCATAAGGCTCCAGGTTCAAATGGATGGTCGTCGAGCCGGTGGATTGCCCGGTGATAGTCGCCGGCCTGACAACGCCACTCATGGGGTTCCAGATTTCCGGCTGCATTCCCTCCACGCGAAATGCCGCATCCACGCTTTTCGGCTCGTTGCTCGTGTTGGCAATGAAATAAATCTCTCCGGCAGAGGTATGGCGATGCACCTCGCCGATCTCCGGGGCGGCTGGTGAAATTGCCACGTCCGGCGGCAATCGTTTTGCCAGTGCCGCCCCGATTTGACTGTCGTCCTCAACGAAAATGCCAGGAGCATTCGGATCCTTGAAAAGTCGCTGAACGATGTCGCGCACGGCTTTGGTGTCCGCATCGGACGTCGTATAACCCGGAGCCAAATCCGGCAGACGACGTGTGGCGATGACAATGCCACCGGCGCGGGCGAACCTCTCCAACGTCTTCATAGTGGCGAGCGGGATACGCTCAACCCCCGGGAGGACGACAGAACGGTAATGCACATCGCCGAACGCCAGTGTATCGCCGGAGACTTTGCCGCGCATGGCGAGCAATTGGTCATCAAAGAAATCCAAGTCGAAACCCGCATCGGTGATCGCTTTCACCGAGTCGCCAACTTTTCCGGCGAGCGTTTTGCTCACGCTGAAATCTCTTCCCAAGTCCGACCACGCGTCACTGTTGGGAAGAAACAGCGCGACATCGTTGACGGGTGTTCCCTGCCGCAGAATGTAACTGGTGCGCTGAAGATATTTCGCCACGTCGGGCATCACAATCCACCATGGGTTTTTCTCGTCGAAAACAGCCGCTGCGTAAAAACTCCAGCCGGGATACGCTGCCCCTTCCGCCGTGTAAGGCCAGCCGTGACAGATGATCTGGTTGATGCCGCACAGAAAATGCAGGTCAGCCTCCGCCTTCATGTCCAGCGGCGTGGCGCGAAACACAACCGAGTGCAGCCAGGTGAATGTTTCAGAAGAAGTGATCGGATTGCCCAGCAGATGATTGGCCGACGCCGCCCAGCGCGTGGCCGAGAATTCCTTCTCTGTATTTCTCCCGCCTAATTCGCCCTCCGGCAAATCGCAGTAGGCATAGCTGAAAAGCGCCGCCGGGGGCGTCCCGTATGCTTGAATACGGAACTTGCTGTTGTTCTGGTGCGCAAGTTTCTTGAACGCAGTGATGAAATAATCGTTGAAAATTTCCGTAACCGTTTGTCCCCAATCCTGGCGAATGTCGAGCGTCTTCGACCCCATGTCGTTAAACAAAGCGGGCAGCAACGGCGTCAAATCATAGCCGCGGCGTTTTTGAAATTCCGCCAAAAAATTTGGCGTCCAATTCTCGCCGGCCACTTCCAAGCTGTCGCAGAAAACCGCATGAGGCGGGTTCGGCCCGCACGCCTTGATCGCGGGTTCGGCAACTTGCTTAATGAACGTCCCGACGGCAGTCGGGCTGTAATGATCAACAATATAACCTTCGTCGCCCAGCGCCGCGCGTTTCACATTAACCAAACCCGGCAGGCCGAGCATATAGAACGTCACCTGCGTCGCACCGCGCAAATCGGACGGCAACAGCGCCGTGTTGCCGCTAATCTGCAGCGGCAGGTAAGGACTAACACCATCGGGCGCATTCGTCACCGGGCCGAGCAGCGCCGCAATGATCCCGTCATTTTCTCCATTGCGTGCCGCGAGCGCCGTGACACTCGTTTGCCCCAGCGACACGCTGATCGGCGCGGAAGCATGGATGGCATCCACAGCGTTGCTGCGAGTAATTTGCGGCCCGCCGCCGTAAGGCCAGCCGCTGCCGAGCGTCAGGTCCATCCGCAAACCCAGCTCCCTGGCTTTTTCCGCCGTGAACCGCAGTGCTTCCAGATGCTCCGGCGAGAGAAACTTGTTGTTCTTGACACCCGGCAACTCGCCATCCAACTGGAGCGGATAAGTCTGCTGGACTTCGACGCCGCCGATGCCGCCCGCCTTCATGACTTCCAATTCGCGCTGAATTTCGGGCTTTGTGACCGCCGTGCCGAACCACCACCAGCGGACCATGATTCGCGCGTTGTCGGGCGGCCGGTCAAAGCTGCTTTGCAACTTACCGATCTTGTCGGCAGCGGACAGCGAACCCGCGGCGAGCAGCATCGCAATGAACGCAACCGATGCGAATGATTTCAAATGTGTCTTCATAATCAATTTTGTCTGGATTTCAGCCGGCGCGTGTGCCCGGTGAACGAATGGATGCCCTTACTAAATCAATCTTTGGATGGAAACACTACTAAAAAACCTCGCACTAATGTCTGGTCAAGACATTCAATTTTGAAAGTTTATTTGACTCTCACTTCCGCTGACTTTCCATGTGCGCCTAGGCCTTCGAGTTCCGCGAATTTTTGCACCGACTTGAGCGCCTTCTTCAGCGAGGCGCGGTTGTATTCCACGACGCTTGTGCGGCGCTGAAATTGATCCACCGTCAGGCCGGCAAATGACGCTCCCGCGCCGTCGGTCGGCAAGACATGGCTCGGACCGGCGACGTAATCGCCCAGGACCGTCGGCGACCAGTTGCCGAGGAAAATCGCACCCGCCGTCATGATGCCACTGCTGACTTTGCGTGCGTCGCGCGTGATGACTTCGCAATGCTCCGGCGCAAGCTGGTTCGCCAGCGCCACGGCGTCAGCCACACCCGCCACCAGGATGAGCCAGGTGTTGCGGTCGAGTACGCGCTGGACGAATTCGCAGCGTGGCAATTTGGGTAACTGCCGGGCTATTTCCCTCGCAACAGCCATAAGGATTTTTGCGGAGGTTGTCACAAGCCAAACGCGCTCGTGGCCGGAGCCATGTTCGGCCTGCGCCAGCATGTCAGCAGCGGCAAATTTCGGATTCGCCGTGTCATCGGCCAGCACGAGCAAATCGCTCGGCCCGGCAAGCAAATCAATCGCCACGCGCCCGACGAGCAAGCGCTTTGCCATGCTGACGTAGGCATTGCCCGGACCGAAAATTTTCTGCACACGATGAATCGTCCTGGTGCCATAAGCCAGCGCTGCAATCGCCTGCGCGCCGCCGACACGGTAAATCTCCGTCGCGCCTGCCGCGCGCGCCGCAAAGAGAATCGCCGGATTGATGGAGCCGTCCTTGCCGCACGGCGTGGTGACGACAATTTCCTGACAGCCCGCGACCTTGGCAAGCGTGATGGTCATCAACGCCGTCGAAACGAGTGGAGCCGTTCCGCCGGGAATATAAACGCCAATGCGCTGGAACGGATCAAATTTTTCGCCGACGCTCGCACCGTGGGAATTCTTATCGGACCAGGCCTTGCGCTTGGATTTTCTTGCGAAGCCGGCGATGTTCCCCTCTGCTTCCGCCACCGCAGCGCGCAATGGTTCATCGGCCTTGAGCGATGCGGCCATCAGTTCAGCCTGGGTCACAGTCAGTTGCCCGGCAGTAAGTTTTGCGCCGTCGAATCTTTCCGTGAATTCCAGCAATGCGTCGTCACCGCGCAGATAGACTTCGTGCAGAATGGCGCGCGTGCGACTTTCGATATCGGCGTCGAAGAGGCTTGATGCGGCGGCCGCTTCGCGGAGTTGCGCGGCAAAGTTCGCATCGGTGTGGCGAATGACTTTCATGGCGTCAGGTTAGAAGGAAATCGCCACGAAGTCAAAACGGCGGCGATCGGGTGGAGTAAGGCTACCGACAGGCCGCCTAGTCATGTTTGCGGCTCGCGAGGACGCTCGCCCCACCAATAATTTGCAGATGCACTTTTCTTGAATCTGTGTTTATCTGTGGTCATCTGTGACCAATAACAATCCAATCATCGCCGCGCTGGACGTGCCGACGGCGGAACAGGCGTTGAAGCTCGCCAAAGAAATCGCGCCCGTTGTCGGGGCGTTCAAGATCGGCAGCGAGCTGTTCACGAGCGCCGGGCCGGATATCGTCAAAAAAATCCGCGCGACTGGCGCTGCGGTTTTTCTTGACCTGAAATTTCACGACATCCCGAACACGGTCGCCAAGGCCGTCGCCTCGGCCACACGGCTTGATGTGCAGATGCTCACCATCCACACCAGCGGCGGATTGGAAATGATGAACGCGGCGGAAGAATCAGCACAGCAAACAGCGAGTCATGCCGGGCTGAACGCTCCGCTGGTGCTGGGCGTGACAGTATTGACCAGTTCCGACAGCCGCACGCTGATGGAAACCGGTTGCGCCGCAGATGTCGGTGCCCAAGTCGAACGGCTGGCGACGCTAGCGGCGAAGGCGGGTCTGCGCGGGCTGGTATGTTCGCCGCTGGAAATTGCGGACTTGCGGCAGTTTTTGCCTTCGCACATGCAACTCGTGACTCCCGGCATCCGCACCGGCGACGAAAAGGCGGATGACCAGAAACGCACACTCACGCCGCGAGAGGCGATTGAAGCGGGCGCGAACTGGCTGGTGATTGGCCGGCCGATTTACGCGGCGGAAAATCCGCGTGCGGCGGCGGAGAAAATTCTGGAGTCATTGAAGTAATCACGGACCTGTGCGACGGGGCGTGCACGGCGGGTGGACACGGATTCATTTAACCGCTAATAAACGCTAATCGCGCGGAATTGTTAGTCGCAAAAGGACGCAAAGAACGCATAAAAAATTACTTTACCATTTCTTTACCAGGCAAAGGGTGAATCGTCGTAAGTGGTTGATATAGCACTCAAAACTTTACCATTTCTTTACCAAAAAAAAGTTTTTCAGGGTAAAGTTCCTGTTGGCATCCAGCGAGAATGCCAAGCCTCCTTACGTCGTCTCCTACAGGCCGATCATTGTACCGAATTACACCGGATTGCACCTAAATACACTTAATTACACCAAAAACTGACATTTTCATGAGGGGTTGACCCCGCTGAGGGAACAAAAAGGAACATAAATTTGATTTTTCAACCACCTACCTACGTCTGACTTCGGCAAGGCAGGCCCGCCTTCATCTGATTTCGGCGCGGCAATCCGCCTTCGTTTCACTACGGCGCGACAAGGACGGATAGACACGGATGAAAATGTTGAAATGGGAAACATCGAACATCCAACATTGAACTTTGAACATCCGAATGAAGAGCGGGACGCAAAGACTTTTTTAACCGCTAATGGACGCTAATAAACGCCAATGAAAACAGAAGCGGAGTTGCGGCGACGAGAGATCGTCGCCGCAACGCGCATGCCGGCTGCCGGATGGGCGAACGCACCAAAGCAAATATTCATGTCAAAGAGCACATCAAACCCGGCTGGCTGTCAATGCAAGCAACACCTGTTTTCACAGTGAAGGATGAGCCCGACGCTATTAGCCGAGACTATATGGATGACGGGCCGGAACAGACTCTCCATTTTTTGACAAATGCTTCGGAATTTTTGCGGTCAGAAAAATGACGGGAATTGCTGATGAATGCTTATTAACAGGATAGCAGAACGGGGAACCTATTTGGTTTTCACAGTAACGAAACGATCTGGCGGAATGGAGTGACAGCCGGGACAAGCGCAGCACGGCGGGTGGACATGGATAAAAGGTGAAACAGGAAACATCGAACATCCAACGCCGAACATTGAACATCGAATGAAGAGCGGGGAGCGGGGTAGTCAGGAAGAATTCAACCACCCGCCTTCATCTGATTTTGGCGGATGCCAGGGCGTTGCCTTACGGCTTGGGCGCTTCCTTGGTGTAGGCAATCAGGGTTTTGATTTTTGCCCCGGTGGCGGCATCGCGAACCTTCACCACTTTTCCCCATGGCGCATTTTCGTCAGCGTTGATCGCAAGAGTAACGTCGGGGGTTTTGGCCACCGCGTCGCGCAGTTTGCCGGCAAGCTGTTCCACCGTGACGATGTCGGCGTTTTGCCCGAACCGCAGGAGACCGTCCTTGCCAATGCTCACTTCCAGCGTCTCCTTGTCATTCGCTCCTGCCTTTTTTGCCTGCGAAGATTCCGGCAGCGTGAGCCGCAGCGCCGGCTGCTGCTTGAACGTGGTCGTGACGAGCAGGAAAATCACGAGCACGATAAGCACGTCAATCAGCGCAACGATGATGACGGCGGGCGTGGTGCGGCGTTTGCGGACGTAGAAGCGCATAATTAAAAAAGGAAACATCGAACGCCGAACATCGAACACTGAACATTGAATCGTCCGCATACGATCGCATTCTGCGTGCGGAGTTTGATATTTGATGTTCGATGTTTATTCATTTTCCGTCGGCGTATTGCCGCCGGATGAATTCGCCGCAGAGCGCCTCCATTTCGACGGCGAGCACCTCAACCTTTTTGCTGAAATAACTCCACGCAATGAGCGAAGGAATGGCGATGAGCAGTCCGATGAGCGTTGCGCGTAAAATCAACGCGATGCCCGCGGCCAGCTTCGCAGCGTCGTTCAAGCCGGTCTGCCCGACGTCGCCGAAAACCGTCATCATGCCCGCAATGGTTCCGACAAGGCCGAGAAGCGGCGCGATGCCGACGATGATTTCGAGCACGACGAGGCCGCGTTCAAGCAGGACAATTTCGTGGCGCGCGGCGGTCTGAAGCGCGTCCACGTTATCGGCTTTCGGACGGTCGAGGTAGCCTGCGGCGAGCAGCAGGAGGCGTCCGAGCGGCGACGGTTTCAGTTCGCAGACACGGCACAGGGTTTTCACGTCATCGCGCGTCTGGCATTTCGCCATCGACCGGGTGATTTCCGGGGGGACGACCTTGCTCCAGCGCAACATGAAGCCGCGTTCAACGATGAACGCCAGCCCGACGACCGAGGTCAGCCCCAGCAAAATATAAATGAGTTCGCCCATAAGCTTTTAATAGTAATAAAACGTGAAGGTGATTTCACGGGAATTCGCGCCGACCAGCCGCCGCATATCCTCCGGCCACGGCTTGAACGGCGCGGGATCGTTGATGGCCTTCTGGCAGACGTAACCTAGCAGGTCGCCGACGGTATTTTGCAGGACGGTCATTTCGGTGATGGTTCCGTCGTAATTCAAGCGGAACCGCACCGTGACCTTGCCCGTGCGATCCAGCGCGAATTGCTGGCTGTCGAGCAGGGAATACCAGCGATAGGTCACCGCGTCCACGAAATCGCTGTCATACTGGCCAAATTGCGTCGCCTTCACGTCGAATGAAGTCTCCAGGCGCCGGCTGATGCCGCCGTCCTGTTTCATCTCCACGCCGGGCGAGTGGTGCTGTTGCATTTGCGCGAGCGCCTGCTCAATCGTGCGCGGACGCGGCGGCGTTTGCTCCTGCTGTTGCTGCTGTGAATCCTGCGGTTTGCCCAGGGACAAATCACCCGGCGCGACCACCGGCGTCGGCTGGACCGGGTGCACCGGCTCGGCATCCATGGCCTTGGGCGCGGGCTGGAGCTTGTTAAAGTCTGGTTTGGGCGCGGTCTCGGTTTTGGGCACGTCGGTCTGCGAGCCGTTCAACTTCGGGACGTCGGCGGCGCGATCGGCGTCCGGGTTGGCTGCGCGGGAATTTTTGCTGGAATAATACTTCGCCTCCTGGGGCGCCTCGGTTGAGGGCTGCTCGACGGTCACAAATTCCAGCGACGGCTCCGATTTTTGGACGGGTGGCGGGATGAATTCCATTTTTTTCGCCAGCCGTTGCAGTTGAGGGAACCAGTTGAATTCCTTGATGATTTCGTACCCGCCCCAAACGAACAAATGCGCCGCGAGAGACAACGCCAGCGCCAGACCCAGCCGTCCGGTTTCCCGGCGGCTTAATTGCAGCGATTCGAGTCTGTTGGCGGTTTCGGCCATGTCCACCCAATTTGCCGCAGAAAAACAAGCCGGGCAACCTCCTTTAACTGAAGCGGATCAACTCGCAGCCGATAGCAGTTTCCAAACCCGCAGGGTTTCCGTGACGCCCCAGGCCTGCGCATCGCAGCCGCGTTGCGTGTGGGGCACATCGCCGTCCAGAATTTCCGGAAGCTGGCCGAGGCAGCCGGTGTTCATGATATTTTCCGCGCTGCCGAGATAACTTTTCGCCGCCGCAACCGCTTCCGGCGAAAAATCCCACGCGCAGGCGAGGGCCTCGCAAAATGCCGGGAACGTCCACGTCCAAGCCGTACCGTTATGGTAGGCGGGTTTGCGGCGCGTGTCCTCGTCGCCCTCGTAACGGGGCCAATACGGCTCGGCGGGATTATTGAGCAACTGGCCGTCGCGCCAGATGGGCAGCGGTGTGGAAACAGGCAGCGGAGCGAGCGTCCGCAGCGCGCCGGGCACGACGAGATATTTCCGCGCGGCGGCGACGCACCGTTTCGCGCGTTCGCCGGTCACGAGGCCAAGGCTGACGGCGAAGAGGCAGTTACTCCGCAACGCGTCACTCGACGCGGCATCGCGCGCGATGACGCGCGGCCCGCCCAGCAGCACGTCGGCAAACCAGCCCTTTTCCCCGAGCCAGAACAATTGGTTGAACGAAGCTGTCGCGTGTTCTGCGAGTTCGCGCCATTTTTTCTGTCCGGCGGGCGCGGAAATTTTTTCGAGCAGTCGCAGCAGCCGGATCCAGAGGACTTGAATCTCGACCGGATAACCCTCGCGCGGCGTTCCGGCGGGATAATTCGTGTCCATCCAGGTAAAGTGGCTTGGACTCCAGATGAGCGCCGAATCCGCGTCCATGCGGATGCCGTTTGGCGTGCCTTTGGAATAATTTTCCGCGATGCTCGCCAGCATGTCGCGGATGGTGCGGCCATTTTCGTCAATGCGCGCCAAGTAGAATTTGGAGTGTGCGGACGTGTCCTCGCTTTGCAACGACGCGACATGTCGCGTCGTTGAAAGCGGCGACGTGTCGCCGCACTCCAAAGCCGCCAATTCCTCGCACGCGACTGCGAACCACAGCGGCGCGTCGGAGGTATCGCGGTTGGAAACATCGCTGCCGTGAATCGTGTTCGGCAGCGTGCCGTCTTTTTCAAATTTGGCGAAGGTCATCAAAAGCTGTTTCACTTCCTCCACCATGCCTGCCGCCGAAAGTCCGCGCGCGCAAATCAGCGAGTCGCGCCCCCAATCCAGAAACCACGGATAACCCGCGATGACCGTTTTACCTTCGCCACGGCGGACAACGAATTGCTTCGCAGCAAGCTCCAACTGCGTTTCAAAACTGTCTTCGGAATCTACGCTTTCCGCTTTCCCGCCTTCGCTATGCTTCGGCGCGGCAGGCTGCTTTCCGCTTTTTATTTCCGCCGTTTCCGCCGTTGCTAGCAGCGTGACGTTCGCGCCTTTGGCCAGCGGCAATTCAAACCAGCCGGGGCTGTATGCGTCGCCGCTGCCAACCTGCCCACGCGTTTGCTCGACCGGATGCGGAATATTCTCGCACCATTCCGGTTGCGGATGATATACGCCAGTGTCTGCGAAAACGCGCAACTGACGGTCGGGCGCAGGCGTAAATTCAAACCCGGTATTTTTGCCAAGCGGACGGGTGTTGGATGAAAAATGAAAATCTGCGCCGCCGTTGCGTTTGGTTTCGGAATGAAAATTCCGGTCCTCGATGTCGAAACGCACCGTCAGGCGCACATCGGCATCGGCGGGCAATTGTTTGCCGCTCGCGCGCTTGTCTGTCGGGCGGCTGAACTGGAAGACCGTCGAGTTTTTGCCCCCGACCATTTCAGCACGCAGTTCAATCTCCACCGTGCGGCCGTCACCGGCGCTGGCGACGAATTGCCAGACTGACGGCTGGCCAGCGTGGAACGCGGCGAGGTTTTTGAAATCCAGCGGCGAGAGAAAACCATCGGCATTGACCCAGACGCGGAGGCGCTTGACGAAAATGTGGCGGTCCACCGGAAAATCCGGATTCAAGTTGGCGCCCAGGACACAATCGTATTTGGAATTCACGCGGCCCAAATCCAGGCAAATGCGCGCCATGCCGCCGAGACCATTGGTCAGTAAAACCAAGGTTGAAGGTTGAAGGTTGAAGGTTGAAGGTTGCGGTTCGGGCGCGAGATAACGAATTGCGGCTGAAACCTTTTGCGACGTTGCGGCGCAGCGTTCCAGGATCAGTTCCGTTTCCGCCGCCGATTCGCGTGGCGGGAAACAGGCGACATGACCCTCACCGACGGAAATGGATTGAACGTGAATTTGGGTCTGGGAATTGGCGTCTGGCATCTGGAGGCAAAGCGTGGCGCGGAATGGCGCGGAGTCCTGAACCAGCAGCCAATGACCCGGCGGAACCAACGTGACGCGGCGGCGGTCAATCAGCGTCCATTCGACCACGCGCGGAAAGATTCGTCCCAATACAGCTTCATGCAGCAAATCGGCGAGCGGGATTTTGGCATTGCGCGCGGCGAATTCGGCGGCGGCGGCGAGAAAATCTTTTGGCGAGCGTTCAACTTGTTCCGCGAGCCAGCGCCAATCGAGGTTGTCCATTATTTCGGCTGGAACAATCTTGCCCAATGCTTCAAGCGCAAACGCGGCCTGGGCACGGGCTTGGCGGTAATCGTCACCGCTCAAACCGGCAGGCTTTCCGGCTGGCGCGAGGCAGAAAGCCGCGCCGGGCGCGAGCGTGAAAACGATCTGCTCTTTTTCGGCGGAAATTTTTGGCAGCGGCTGGCCGAGCAGGTCGAATTTGAAATCGGTGGCAGGCGGGACGCCCGCGCCATTGTTTGCATCGAACGAAATAGCGCTTTCCTTTTCAATGTCGGTATTGACCAAAACCAAAACGGAATCCCTGCCTTCGGCTGATTCGCGAAGCAACGCATAGACCGGCGAATCGGGCGCGCTCAACCGTGTGAGTTTTGCGCCGTCAAAAAAACAGGGGTGATCGGAGATGAGCCGGTTCAGTTGCGCGAGTTCAGGAACAATATTGTCGGCGCAGTCCCAATTCAGGCCGGTGCAGCCGTGGACGCGGATTTTCTCGGCAGCGAGCCATTCGACGCCGCAAGTGAACCCGAAGCCGCCACCCGGACTCGTCAAAGCACACAGGCGACTCCGCAGCAGCGACCATGCGCGACCTTTTTGGGAGAGGCGCTCGTTGTCGTGCGTTTCGGAGTAATGGACGTAGCTGCCGACGCGCCCGCTCTGGCGGTTTGCATAGTCGAGATACCACGCGACGTCGCGACCGGAATAATTTTGAAACAGCTCGGAGTACGCCCATTGCATTCCGCCCTCGGTGAGGAGCGCCTCGGTGGCTTCCCAAGAACCGCCAAGGCCTTCGAGCAGAAAAATGGTTTCGGGAAATTCGTCCTGCACGCGGGCGATGATATATTGCCATGCGGGGACGGGGATTTTGTACCCCGCGTCGCAGCGGAAGCCGTCCACGCCGCGCCGGCACCAGATCAAAAGCGAATCGGCGATGATATCCCACAGTTTCACGTCGTGTTGTTCGAGTTCGACGAGGTCTTCCCAGACAGTGCCCCAAGCGCCGGGGCTGGCGAATTCGCCATCGTGGTTTTTCATGAAAAATCCGGGGTGATTTTCCTGCAAGGTAGAGCCCCAGCCGGTGTGGTTGATGACGATGTCAATGAAGACGCGCGCGGCGAGGGAGTGCGCAGCGCTGGTGAGTTCGCAAAACTGGTCAATTCCGGTGGCTCGTTTATCGAATTCGACGAGAGCCGGGTCCACCGCCGTCAAATCGAGCGAGGCATAAGGACTACCGAAACGGCCAAAGCGCGCATAAGTCGTGGGCGCCGGATGCACGGGCAGGAGATGGATGATGCGGCAGCCGAGCTGGTTGACGAGGAACGGCAACTGGCGAGCGAGGTCGCGGAATTTTCCCGACGGCGGCAATGTCGCGTAGCCGAGCGCTTCGAGCGACTTCAACTGCGTCTCCAAATTCTGGTCGGCGGTCGAGGAGAGATTCTTTGACGCGCCGAAAAGCCGTATGAAGGCGCAGTAAATCGTGCTGGCGGTACGCGAGAAATCGGGGTGGACGGAAATTCCCACGTCTGCGCCCGCCGGCCAGTGCTGCCAGTTTTTTTCGTCGAGAAGATAAGCCTTGGCCTTGAACCAGCCGACCTCGGCGAGCGGCAATTCGATCTGCCAGCCGTCGGCGGTTTTTTGCATTGGCACGTCGCGCCACGAGGCGCCCGCGGCAGCAGCGCCCCCGGCGTGGGCGGAAATGATTTCCCTGCGACGAAGGGCGGCACGACCGAGATTGGTACGGAGCAACGCGCGCCAGCCGACGGACGCCGCACCGGCTTGGAGCGTGAAGCGGACGCGGTCGCCGACGAATCGCAGGAGGCGTTCGCCGGGCGGCGGCGTCATACTCAAATTGGGTTGCACCATTTTCATCCGGATCGGGCTGCCGGACGGCTTTACAATTTAGCAGTTGGCGACGGAAATCAATGCTGCAAATGCGCACGAAGAATGCGGGGTTGCATTGGGGGATGGCAGCGCTTAAAATGGGGTGTTGTTTTATGACAACGGCCCCAATAAATCCGGCTGAAGAAGCTCAATTGAATCAGACGATTGAGATGTTCGAGGTCATTGTCCAGTCGCAGCCCAACGACTGCCAGTCCCTGGAGATTCTCAAAGAAGCCTATACCAAGCTGGGCCGGGAGCCGGATGTCATCCGGATTTCAAAACGCATCGCCGAGGCTTACACGCAGATGGGGCAACTCTCATCGGCGATATTGGAGTATGAAACGGTGCTGCAGCGGCGGCCCAACGACGCCGAAGTACAGACCGCGCTCCGGCAAATCGAGGACAAGGCCAGCAACTCGGCGGGGCAATCCGCAGCATCCGAGCCTGCGGCACTGGCACCACAAAGCGAGACGAAATTCCGCAAAAAGGCGCGCGCGGCGGAAGGTGAAATTGACGATGGCCGCAAGACGATGCAAAAGATTTTTGTCGAGAGCAAGGTTGTCAGCGCCGGCGATTTCGATGCGTGCTGGCGCACCCCGAATCTGACCGGGGCGCAGCCGGACGTGGTGGAGCCGTTCATCCAGACGATACACGACAAGGGCCTTTTCACCGTGGAAAAATCGCTCAAGCTGCTTTCAGACAAATCGCGCACGGGTTTTCTGCCATTAGAACGTTACGAGGTGGACATGGATTTGTTGCGCGGTTTCCCCGCGGAGGTTTGCCGGCGGTGGTGCGTGGTGCCGTTTGACCGGATGAGCAAGTCCATACTGGTGGCGACGGCCAATCCGTTCAACCAGCAGGCGGCGAAGGAACTGGCCGAGGCCACACCCCACCGGCTGCTCTGGTATCTGGCGGCGCCCACGGAGTTGATCCAAGCAGTCCGCAAAGCCTTCCGTTAAGCCATGGCCAAAGTCAAATCATTTGGAGAACGCATCGCCGACGCACTCGTCGAGGACGGCCTGTTGAGCGCGGGGCAGGTGGAGGAGCTGCTCGAACAGCAAAAGAAGGAAGGCGCCCGCCTCGTCAAGCTCATCGTGGACAAGGCTTACGTGAGCGAGCAGGACCTGGCCGTGTGCATGGGCCGTGTGCTCAATGTCCCACCCGTCAACCTTGCGCGCCTCAGCATTCCGGACGAAATCGCCGACTTGCTCCCGCGGGACACGGAGTATAACCACAAAGTGGTTCCCGTGGCCCGGCTGGAAAACAAATTATTCCTCGCGATGGCCGACCCGCTCAACGTCCTTGCCCTCGACGACGTCAAGCGCATCACGAAGCTGGAAATCGCCCCGCTGATCGCATCCGAAAAGGCGATCGCGGACAAACTGGCCGCCATTGATTCCGCCAAGGGCGGCGGTTCGATGGAGGCCATCATTCAGGACGCAGCGAAGCAGGAGGCCGAGGGCGACACCATCGAAGCCGTCAAAGAAGCCGTTGAAGAAGTCAACCTCGACAAACTCGCCGCTTCGAGCGAGGAGGCGCCGGTCATCAAACTTGCCAATCTAATCATAGTACAGGCGATCAAAGACCGGGCCAGCGACATTCACCTGGAACCGTTTGAAAAAAACATGCGACTGCGCTACCGGCTGGACGGCGTGCTGATTGATGCCACACCACCGCCCAAGCAGATGCAACTGGCGCTGGCCTCGCGTTTCAAAATCATGAGCAGCTTGGACATCGCCGAGCGACGGCTGCCCCAGGACGGGCGCATGCGTGTGAAGGTGGGCGGCAAGGATTATGATTTGCGCGTCTCCGTGCTACCCACGGTGCATGGCGAGAAAATCGTGATGCGCGTGCTCGATAAATCCAATCTTACTGCGAGCGTTGACAAACTCGGCCTGGATCCCGACACCTTCAAGCAATTCAAATCCGCCATTGACGCCCCGCACGGGCTGATTCTCGTCACCGGCCCGACAGGTTCCGGCAAGACCACGACGCTTTATTCCGCGCTCAATGAGTTGAACAGCCCGCAATGGAACATCATCACCGTCGAGGACCCGGTCGAATTCCAGATACCCGGCATCAACCAGGTGCCAACCAAAAAAGACATCGGCCTCACCTTTGCGAGCGCCCTGAGATCCATTTTGCGCCAGGACCCGGACATCATCATGATCGGTGAAATCCGCGACACCGAGACCGCCGAAATCGCCATCGAAGCCGCGCTTACCGGCCATCAGGTGCTGTCCACGATGCACTGCAATGACGCGCCCGGCGCCATCGCACGCCTGGACGACATGGGCATCGCGCCGTTTTTGATTTCCTCCTCGGTGATTCTTTCATGCGCGCAACGCCTCATTCGCCGCATCTGCTCGCACTGCAAGGAACCGTTGACCTATCCGCCGAAAATGTTCGAGGAACTCGGCATTGATCCGGCTACGTTTGATGGCGTGCAGCTTTACCGCGGGCGCGGCTGCGAGCGCTGCAAAAATTCCGGTTACGCCGGACGCATGGCCATCATTGAAGCCATGACCATCAGCGATCAAATCCGCAAGCTCATCATTGCCCGTGGCAACACGCGTGAAATGGCCAAGGTCGCGGTCAAGGAAGGCATGCGCACACTCCGCATGGCCGGACTCGACCGCGCACGCGACGGCATTTCAACCCTCGAACAGGTCCTCCTGATCACCTCTGCGCATTAAAATTTGCGCTGCGGAATAACGCCCGGCTGCGGTCCGGATGACAACCACGGCGGCAGTTCCGGTTTCCATTCGGGCGCGCGCGTCGTCAATCCCATGTTGGTCGGGCCAAGAAGCCCCGGCAAGGGCGTCACCCCCGCCGGCATGGCAATCCCGCTGCTCAACGGCACATAGGACGCACCCACCGGAATCGCCGCCGGCGATCCGGACACAGATGCCGCGGACGGCGAAGAAAAAAAACGGCTGCCCAACGCCGGCGCATTCGCGTCACTGACGGGGGACGAATGAGGCTGGAGCAACTGCTGGAACTGCTCCATTGCCGCCTGCTGTTCCGGCGTCGGCCCGGGCGGCGGCTCGGGCAGGTTGAATGATCTGGACCAGCCGCTCGCCAGGGACTGGCCGGGGACTGTGCGGTCGTCCGGCATCCGGTTCACAAACTGGCTCATCAGCCCCGAATTTTCCGGCTTGCCGCCGGCGGGAGATAAAATGTTTGGATTCATCTGCTGCTGCTGTCCGTCCGAAAGACCCCATTGCGCCGCCGAATCCGCCATGCCGAAATCGGCATTATTTGTGGGATCACGCAGCCGCTCCTGCCTCTCATAATATTGCTCCTCAACCGTCTCGTTTTTGAGCTTGCCGGACGCATCGCGATCCGGAACGCCGAGGATTTTTTCCTGCGTGGGCACGCCTAGAATTTCCCCGGGTGTCATCAGCGCCCAATTCTTCCGCTCGTCGAGCATCCGCTGCATCCGCTGAAACTGGGATGGCGAAACGGCCGGCAGTCGCGGCGCGGGCAGCGACCCGGCTCCGGACGCGACACCAAATTTCAGGGTTGGCGACTCGATTTCGTCTGCGAAATCCAAAAAAACCGGCGGCTTGGCGACCAATGAAGGCATGTTGGAACTGACATTATCATCATCCGGCGAGGAAAATAAAATGGCCTGCCCCGTGCTGCGTTCTGCGGGCTGGGACCTGGCGGCATTTATGACCGCCAGCGCCACACCCACAGGAAGCAACCACCGCGTCAAGTTTTCAAGGCTGAAACCCATTTCAATTCATCAGGCTAACTCATTGGACAACCATGTCAAAAATGAATTCAAAGGAAAAGATTGGGCCCTGTCCGCGGCCCCGGCTCCCGACCTTCGGTTCCCCGACAGGCCTATTGTTTCTCGTATTCGCCCTTGCTTACCTTCTTGAGCACGGTGAACCCGGCCTTTTTCGCATCCGAGATGGACAGCGGCTTGAGCTTGTGCGGCGTGCTGAAACCGGAAATGATTTTCCGCACCGGCTTTTTGCACGCCGGACAACTGGTGAGCGGCCTGGCAGCAAGCGGGCGGTTCAAGGTGAATTTCCCGCCGCACACCTTGCATTCGCCTTCGCACAGTTCGTATTCGTAAATGGGCATAAGCAAATTCTAATTTTTCCGAGGCTTCGCCTCCCGCCATTCCTTCAATTTCATCTTCGCGACCTGAATTTGTTCCGCGCTGAAGTCGCGATTGGCTTCGATTTTCCCGACTATTTTTTCCGCTCGATGGAGGTTGCCGGCATACAGGCCATGAGCCTCGGCCAGTTTCAGCCACGAATCAAAATCCCGCGGCTGCTCCTTGAGTTTGCGCTCCAGAATCTCAATCGCAGTTCCCTGATAACCGCAGACGAGCAGTTCGTCAACCGATTCCGGCAGCACGACGGCTTCCGGCTTGCGTTCTTTCCGTCCCCAATCATGAATCGAACGCCGCGCATATTCGATGTGCGTGGAAGGAATGTGCGGCTGCTTTTCCAGGACGCGCAGGACTTCCGCCGCCTTGTCGCTGCGTTGGAAATCCTGAACGTAGAGCCGCATCAACATCAGAGCCGCGTCCACGTTCGCCGGATTATCCGCCAGCAACGATTTCAAAACCATTTCAGTCTCCTCGATTTTCCCTTCCGAACGCAGCCGGTATGCCTCGGACAGCGGCCTGGTCTTTCGTCCACTTTCAAACTGGATTCCGCTTCGCGCCAGCATGGTTTCCAACACGAGAATGTTGGCATCGCCCGATTGCTTGAGCGCCTCGCACAACTGCACGGCTTCATCATGCCGCCCGCTCTTGAGAAGGCTTGCGACCATCTCCAAATCATGGGCGCTCTTATTGGGATCATATTCCCGGTTATCCGCATGATCAATCAGCCGGTGAAATCCGCGCGCAAAAAATTCACCGAGGCAGCCGCACCATAGCAGCCCGATCGACACGGGAAGTATGAGTATTCCAAGAATGGAAGGCCCGCTGAAAAATATCGTCGCCAGAACGAACGACACGACGCACCGCAAAATCCGGCGAATCAAGTCCGCCTTCGTGTTCTCGCCCGTGACCTTTGAATCAAACCCGCTCAACCACCAGAGCGTCAGGCCGGCAAGAATCAACAGCGTGATATGCAAAAGAATCATTCACGAGTCCGCAATACCAGCGGATGGCTTTTCGATTTTTATTTTTTAAGAAACGCGCTGAACAAATCAATCGGCAGTGGCAGGAACGTCGTCGTGTTGTGTTCGCTCGCCATTGGCAAATCGGACATCATACCAGCGGCGTAGATTCCAGTAGGTGACAAACTTCAATGCCGTCATCCAAGTCAGGCCAGTAAATTGCAAAACCGCCCGGCTCAATCGTCCAGTTAGCGCGTTGTTTGGGCGGCGCCTTCGCCAGCCATTTCAGCCACGACACTTCGTTGAGATGCAGGCTGATTTCGCGCCCGTCGTCCAGCCGGATACGAATCACGCCGCCGGTAAAGCGGACGCTTTCGGCGCGAACCTGATCTGTGGTTTTAGCGGTTAAAGTATTCATGCCACGCCTCCAATAATCGCGCTTGATTCCGTTCTGTCAACTTCAACACGCGGTTCAATTCCGCGCGGCTGTAGGCACGATTGTATTCCAGTTGAACCGGGTCGAGCCAGACTTTCGCCTCGTTGTCGCCGTGAATGACGTGAACGTGCGGCGGTTCATGCACATCGGACGAGTAAAAGCGAAACCTGTAACCTGCAATTGAAATTGTCGGCATACCGCCCGCCTACTTCTTCAAAAACGCGCTGAACAAATCAATCGGCAGCGGCAGGAATGTCGTCGTGTTGTGTTCGCTCGCCATTTCGCGCATGGTCTGGAGGTAGCGCAGTTGCAGCGCAATCGGCTCCTTGGCGATGAGCGCGGCGGCCTGCACCATTTTTTCGGCGGCCTGGAATTCGCCTTCCGCGTTCACGACTTTCGCGCGGCGTTCACGTTCCGCCTCAGCCTGCTTGGCCATCGCGCGCTTCATGCTGTCGGGCAGCGCGACCTCCTTCACCTCCACGCCGGTGACTTTGATGCCCCACGGCTCGGTCTGCTTGTCAATGATCTCCTGCAATTTCTGGTTGATGACGTCGCGTTGTGAGAGCAGGTCGTCCAGCGGCGACTGGCCGAGCACGCTGCGCAGCGTCGTCTGCGCGATGAGCGATGTCGCCTTCCAGAAATTTTCCACCTTCACCACCGCCGCATTTGGGTCCACGACGCGGAAATAAACCACCGCGTCCACCGTGGCGGGCACGTTGTCGCGCGTCATGATTTCCTGCTTGGGCACGTCAATCGTCACCACGCGCAAATCCATCCGCACCATCTTGTCCACGATGGGGATGAGGAAAATGATGCCCGGCCCTTTTGCGCCCTGCAATTTGCCGAGCCGGAATATCACGCCACGCTCGTATTCGCGGAGGATGCGAATCGCCTGCGGCAGGATGACGACAAATATGATGAACAGCGGCACGAGGATTGCCATGCCGCCGCCGATGAGATGTTGAATTGTTTGGGTGTCCATATTTTTGTTTCTAGTTTTTTGTTTTAACTTTCAAAGTCAGACCGTTGATGCCGACAATTTCCACCGGCTGGCCGGCTTCCACCGGTGTTTCGCTGACAGCGTTCCAATGTTCGCCTTCGATAAACACCCTGCCGCCGTGGGAGTCAATCCGCGAAAGCGCGTTCACCGTCTTGCCGAGCATCGTTTCAGCGCCGGCGCGGACGGGTTTGAACTGCGCGCCGATGCCCTTGCCGACGACAAAGATGAAAAACAGCGCGGTCACCAGCGTTCCCGGAATAATCCACGCCAGCGACAAGCCGAAGCCCGGCCCGGCGTTGCTGAACAGCATCAACGCGCCGAGGAAGAACGAGAGAATGCCGCCTGCCGTCAACACGCCATGCGTCGTCGCGAACACATCGGTGATGAACAACACAATCGCCAGCCCGATCAACACCAGCCCGGTGACGTTGACCGGCAGAATGGCCGACATGTAAAGAACGAGAATCAACGCAATCGCGCCGACAATTCCCGGAAGGATCGCACCGGGACTGCTCAACTCGCCGATGATCCCGTAAATCACCATCAGCATCAGGATGAACATGACCTCCGGCCGCAGGAACAGTTGGGAAAAATGCTCCCATAAATTCATCGGGATTTCCACAACCGTGGCGTTGGCGGTGTTCAGCGTCCTGCCATTGGCTTCACGGCCGTCCAGTTGTTTGAGCAAATCCGGCATGTCGGCCGCGATGAAATCAATGACGTTTTTGTCCAGCGCATCTTCCGCCGTGATGGAGGCGCTGTCGAGCACGGCGGATTTGGCCCAGTCCACGCTGCGATTGCGTTTTTCGGCGATGGATTGGGCGAAACTGGCGGTGTCATTCTCTATTTTCTTTTTCATCACGTCATCGGTCTGTTCGACGTTGCCGCTGGCGCCAAGCTCCACCGGGTGCGCCGCGCCAATCCGCGTGTGCGGGGCCATCACCGCCACGTCCGCCGCCATGGTGATGAACACGCCCGCGCTACCCGCGCGCGCCGGCGCCGGCGACACGTAAACCACGATGGGCACCTTGGAAGCGTAAATTTTACGGACAATTTCCGACGCGGAATCGAGCAGACCGCCCGGCGTGTCGAGCTGGATGATGAGGCACTCGTCACTTTGGGCAGTGGACGCGTCAATCGCGCGGGAGATGTAGCTGGCCGTGGCCGGGCCGACGGCACCGTCAATTTTAATCAGCCCCACCTGCGCCGCGTGGGCAACGATGCCCGGAAGCAACCCCGCAATGGCGATTAAATACCAGCGCTTCATATCTTTCCCATTCCAAGCCTACCTTAACAAAACACGCGCCGGCTGCAAATGAATTTACAGCCCGAATAACACCCCGCGATTTACGCTGGAGCCATTTCCAGGCGGGGGGCGGGGCTAATGATAAAGTTAAACCAGACAAATACTGTTGGAAACATGCCAAAAAACGGTTGGCGCGGGCCGCATTCCGTGGGAATTTAACCGGCAGTTATGGATGTATTGACACTATCACGAATCCAGTTCGGCGCGACCATCGCGTTTCATTATCTTTATCCGCCGTTAAGCATCGGCCTCGGCCTGCTGCTGGTTATCATGGAGGGCGCGTGGCTGAAGACCGGCAACACGCTTTATCACCAGATGGCGCGGTTTTGGACGCGCGTATTCGCGCTCACCTTCGCCATCGGCGTGGCGACGGGCATCGTGATGGAATTCGAGTTCGGTACGAACTGGGCGACGTATTCGCGCTTCGTCGGCGATGTGTTCGGCAGCGCGCTGGCGGCGGAGGGCATTTTCGCGTTCTTCCTCGAATCCGGTTTTCTTGCCGTGCTGCTATTCGGTTGGGACAGGGTCAGCCGCAAGATGCACTTTTTCTCGACCTGCATGGTCTGTCTCGGCGCACATTTCAGCGCGGTGTGGATCATCGTTGCCAATTCCTGGATGCAGACGCCCGCCGGCTATCACATCGTCGGCGAGGGAATGCACGCGCGGGCGGAAGTCACGAATTTCTGGCAGGTCGTTTTCAATCCGTCGATGATGGAACGTCTGTCACACACGGTTTGCGGCGCATGGTGCGCCGGGGCGTTTCTGGTCGTCAGTGTCAGCTCGTGGTATTTGCTGACAGGCAAACACCTGGAGTTCGCGCGCAAATCGCTGAAGGTCGGCTTGACCGTGGCGCTGCTGGCTTCACTGCTTCAGGCCGTCACCGGCCACACCAGCGCGCAGGGCGTGGCAAAGAACCAGCCAGCCAAGCTCGCCGCATTCGAGGGGCTTTACAACACCACTTCCAACGCGCCACTCACAATCGCCGGCTGGGTGGACGAAAAGAATGAACAGGTCGTCGGGCTCCAGATTCCGAATATGTTGAGCTTTCTCGCGCACAACGATTTCCACGCGCCGGTCACCGGACTTAAGGCGTTCGCTCCCGAAGACCGGCCGCCGGTGCAGGCATCGTTTCTGTTCTTTCACGGCATGGTCGGAATCGGCTTCACGATGATTACGATTGCCGCTCTGGGATTTTTGTATTTCCGGCACGGTTCGCTGCATGAGCGCCGGTGGCTGCTGTGGATTCTGGTGTTCTCGGTGCTGCTGCCGCAAATGGCGAATCAGCTCGGCTGGTTCGCCGCCGAAGTTGGACGCCAGCCGTGGATTGTCTATGGCGTGATGCGGACGCCGGAAGGCCTTTCCGCCGTGGTGAAGGCAAACGTCGTCCTGTCGTCACTGATTTTGTTCACGGTGATTTATTTCCTGCTGTTCACCGTTTTTATTTACCTGCTCAACGACAAAATCCAGCACGGGCCGCACGAGGATGATTTGATCCCATCCGGCAAACTCGCGCTGCCAACCAGGAATTAAACTGCCATGCAACTCGATTTGAACACCATCTGGTTCGTCCTCGTCGGCGTCCTGTTCACCGGCTACGCGATGCTCGACGGCTTCGACCTCGGCATCGGCGCGCTGCACCTGTTCACGAACAAGGACGAGGAGCGCCGGCTCATGCTCAACGCCATCGGCCCGGTCTGGGACGGCAACGAAGTCTGGCTCGTCACCGGCGGCGGCGCGCTGTTCGCGGCGTTTCCGAACGTATATGCGACGGTGTTCTCCGGTTTTTACCTGGCGCTGATGCTGCTGCTGGCGGCGCTGATTTTCCGGGCGGTGGCGATTGAATTCCGCAGCAAGCGGCCCGAACACTGGTGGCGGCAAACGTGGGACGTCGGCTTTGCGGCGGGCAGCATCGTATCGTCGCTGCTCATCGGCACGGCGCTGGGCAACATCGCGTGGGGCGTGCCGGTGGACGCCAACGGCGAATTCGCCGGAACCTTTCTGGGCCTGCTGACGCCGTATCCACTGCTCGTTGGCGTGACGACCGTGGCGCTGTTCATGATGCACGGCGCGATTTACGGCGTGATGAAGACCGAGGGCGAACTCCACGACAAACTTCGCGTCTGGGCCATGCGCTGCATCATCTTCTTCGTGATTTGCGCCGTGACACTGACAATGGCAACGCTGCTTTATGTGCCGCACATGTCGGCGCGCGTGCGCGAAATCCCGTGGCTGTTCAGCGTCGCGCTGGTGAACATGCTGGCCATCGCCAACATCCCGCGCGAATTCCATCATGGCAACGATGGGAAGGCGTTCTTATCCTCGTGCGCCGCCATCGTGACGCTGATGGCGTTGTTCGCGCTGAACATCTTCCCGAACCTGGTTTACAGCCTGCCGAATCCCGAAAACAGCCTGAACATTTACAACGCCGCGTCGTCGTCCAAGACACTGGGCATCATGCTCATCATCGCGTGCATCGGCGTGCCGGTGGTGATTGCCTACACGATCTGCATCTACTGGATATTCCGGGGCAAGGTGAAGCTGGACCGGATGAGCTACTGAAAGCAGCGCCTGCGCCTCCGGTGCTTAATGATTGCCTTGCAAAGCGGTGACGGCATCCTGCAAATCCGCGATTGACGAATTCATGTTAATCATCTGCGTCTGCTGCGTATCAACCTGCACCTGCGAAGCCTTCTGGTTGACTTGCGCCTGTAAATCGTCAAACAACTCCTTGAGGGCGTTCAACTGGTCGCGCATCTCCACCGCCGTCGCGAGCGAATCATCCACAGGTTTGGTTGGATCAAATGGCATATATCAAAATGGTTGAATGTTTGGGCGATGAGGGCATTAACACCGTCGCCCACGGCGTATAAGGTGGATGAGACGCATGAGACGCATCGCCGCCACGCCTCATCCGACCGATGTCCTCTCCGGGCATGTATACGGGCGGCAAATCATTTATTTCGTCGTGGTGGGTGCCGGAGCGGGCGGCGTGGTGGTGGATGGCGCGGTAGCGGATGGCGTGTGCGGCTGCAGCAGGCTCTGCTGCATATACACATCCACCTGTTCCGGCTGGCGCGGGAAATTCAGCGCAATCGTCAGCAGGTTCTTGAACAACTCCAGTTGCAGCGTCCCGCGCGCCGTGGCCTTGGCCGCCTGCGTTGTCGTCTTGGCGCCCGTCGTGGTGGCGCTGGGCGTGAAGACCGCGCTCCAGCCCGTCAGCAGCGCCGTCGCGTCCGTGACCGATTGCGCGCCCAATTGCGGCTGCAACGCCGTCACCCCGGTGATGAGCGTCTGCAGATTGTTCACCACCTCATCATCCGTGGAGGAGCTGAAAGCCTTGCGCCCGTGCGGGAAACACTCCACGAACTCCGCCGACCCCTCGCCATATTTGGCCTCCACCGCCAGCGCGATCTTGCCCACCGCCGTCGGCAACGCCGCGCGGAAATCGTTCTTGGACTGTATCCGCGCCTTGCGCAGTGCCAGCTTCGTCTCGTCATCCGTGAACGCGCCGCTCACACCGGTCAGCGCCGTGGTTGTGGCCGTGATGCGCGCCGCGAACAGCGCGGGATTGGTGGAGGACATCCGCTGTAGATGGTCCGGGGTGAACGCCAGCAATTCCGCCATGCTGATGTTCGGGTCATCGAAGGGATTTGTGAGATAAACGTGCAGGTCTCTCATATGCGTAGGTTTGATTTTGGTTGTGATGATTGCGTCTGGCGCGTCGTAGCGGGCGGCTCCCCAATGGAAATGTCCCCAATGTGCCATGATGTGCCGGGTTGTTATTTGGTTTCGCCCGCTATTTTTCATTTCTGGCGAAAGAACTCTCTCCCTTTTTTGTCAAAAATTTTACAAATACTGCCTTCCGCCGTGCCGGCGACAACCTCCAATGTATCCGACAGCCTTCCGTATCCGGCGGACGACCTCCCAACGCGGAAAATACGTCTCCGCGCGCTACGGACGACCATTTTCCTCGGAAGATACGACTCCGCGCGCTACGGACGACCATTTTCCATGGAAGATGCCACTCCGCTTGGCGCGGAAGACCATTTTCCTAGGAAGATGCCACTCCGCGTGCCACGGACGACCTTCTGCCAAGTGAAAATGCCCTCCAAATGGGGCTTTAGGCCGGAAATGGGCTTTGGACCGGTTAGGAACCACTGATTAAGTTGGATTGAAGCGTCCTGGCATCCTAGGACCTTGACATCACCTTTTTGCAGGCGTTAAATGCCATCAAATCACACAGGGATCAGACCGTGAAATATTTTTGTGAAACTAGGACTCACCTATTTATGAACGAGCCAAATAAACAGATTAACCGTTTCACGTTTGTTTTAATACTTATAGCCACTTGTTTCGTTTCCGTTGAATCCGCGCAGGGCAGCGAGCCAAGCTATAAAGGTCAGCCGTTAAGCGAATGGCTGCTGGTTCTAAAATTGCAACAACTATCGGGGAACCACGAAGATGAGATTCCGGCTGGAATGGAGCAACCTGAAGATGCCATCCGCCAAATCGGCACCAATGCCATCCCCGCTCTACTCGACATCCTAGGCGCTACCGACAAGAACAAATGGCGGATGCTGGCGAAGCTGAAAAGTCGGGATTTTCGGGAGCAGTTTCTCCATCGGGACACAAACCTGAACGATTTAAGAGGTGTGGCCGTGGACGCCTTTGGCATTTTGGGGACCAATGCTGTATCGGCCATTCCGCAAATTAAAAAACTGTTTCGCGATTGGGAAACGTGCTCCGAGGCCGGGCAAACATTGGCCGAGCTTGGACCCGAGGGAATCGCAGTACTGACCAACGGCCTTTCGGACGAAAATGCCGATATTCGAGGCATGACTATTTGGGTCATAGGTGAAAAAGCCCCCATGGATTCAAATACCATCGCCAGACTGATGATTGGTTGTCTCAAAGACCCGCAAAACGGGGGGGCTGCGGCTCGTTATCTGGCGGGCAAAGACCCTGCGCTGGCCATACCCGCGCTCCTACCATTGTTGGATGATGATAGCACGATTCCGAGCGCCTCTCGCGCATTGAGCAGTTACGGTGCGATGGCAGAAGTCGCGATTCCAAAACTTTTGTCAATTTATACAAATAAAATTGTCGAATCAGACCGTCAATCGGCTAAATATTGGGGCGTGGAGTTGATGTGGGCAATAAAGCCGATAGACATGGATGCGGCGGCAAAGGCGGAAGCTTTCCTTGTCAACAGCGGCCCGTTGAACTACGCCCGTGAAGGCTATACGACCACGTTGTTGCCAAGCGGGAAAGAATTGATTGCAGGAGGCTATATTCACACCGAAATTCCAAAAATAGTTAATCGCACCATCGCTAGCGCAGAGTTGATTGATCCTGCTACAGGAAAATGGACTGAAACCGGAGTAATGAATTTTGCACGCTACGATCACCAAGCTGTCCTGCAACCTGATGGAAAGGTGTTGGTTACAGGAGGCTATGACACAAGATACGGCGATACTATTTCCAGTGAGGAATTATATGATCCAGCAACGGAAACGTGGATCGTGATTACGAATAAATAAAGGGGGCCTTAGAGTTGCGCTGACGATACAAAATCCGGCAGTGTCAATTCACTGCTTGGCAAAACTTTCCGCCATCGCAATCATGGGATTTGAGGGCAAAACCACCACCAATCTCCCGCCCACCGCCGCCTTTGATGACTTGATGGGAGCGGGTGAACGGGAAGAAAAATCAAGGTGGACAAAGCGGGACGATAGTTTTATGGTCGAAACCGTGTATCAGGATAGGCTGCATTCGGAAATTGATAGGCTGAATACCACGCCGCCTACTATCTGTTAGGCGTAGTTCCGCATCTCTTTTATGAAACGTTTAATTCTCGCATTTGCATTATTGGGATTGGCGACTGGCATTGGCTTGGCATTCAACGTGCCTTGGAATGATGAGAAGTCTCCTCCGATTGCGCTGCCGGAAGCTTATGCTATGGCCACACAAGCCCTTGGCACATACACAAACACGTTTCACTGTGTCGCTGCCGGAGTCGGATACTCGCAGTCATCTGACGGAGAGTGGTTATTCACATTTTGCGCGACTAACCATGACCACAAGTATGTATTTGTGTTTTTGGACAAAAAGACGAAGCCAAAGATTTATGATGGAGTTTTGCCGCCCATGTAACAGATGACTACGCCTCCTAAGGAGATAGGCGCTACATAAGGAGATGCAGATGCTTATGAAGCCCAATCTTCTTGTGTCATTGCCCCGCCGCAGAGGCGGTTGGTGTGCTAATATGAGGATAGGCTGAACTCCGATTCACCGCCCGCCGCCGCCTTTGCTGACTTGATGGGAGCGGGTGAACGGGAAGAAAAATCAAGGTGGACAAAGCGGGACGATAGTTTTATGGTCGAAACCGTGTATCAGGATAGGCTGCATTCGGAAATTGATAGGCTGAATACCACGCCGCCTACTATCTGTTAGGCGACATTGAGAGCCATGATAACTCAACGCATCATTCAGTGCATATTGTCAGCGGTGGCAGCAGCATCCGTTTTGTTCTTTCTTGGCTATGAGTTCATTGAGTCATCCACGAGAGACATCGGAGCAGCTATCTTTCTGGCATTTTTAGGGGCCGCCGCACTTTCGCCAATTGTGGTTTGGTGGGTCTTGTCGCATTTCCTCAAGTCGTCAGCAAGCCGCTATGTTCTTTTGGTTGGCGCGGCGTTGTCTTTTGGCTTTGGGGGCGTTGCCTATTACGAAGGGTTGGTTGTCCATCAGGAAGCCTTGAGCGTTTTGATTTTACTTTTTCTGCCGATGTGGCAAATCGGAGCATTGGCTGTTCTATTTGGCATTTCATTTTATGTTGAGCGCCGCAGACAGAGACACGATGTCGCCTCCTAAGGAGATAGGCGCTACATAAGGAGATGCAGATGCTTATGAAGCCCAATCTTCTTGTGTCATTGCCCCGCCGCAGAGGCGGTTGGTGTGCTCCTAAGGAGATAGGCGCTACATAAGGAGATGCAGATGCTTATGAAGCCCAATCTTCTTGTGTCATTGCCCCGCCGCAGAGGCGGTTGGTGTGCTAATATGAGGATAGGCTGAACTCCCTTACCGCACGTTTCGACGGCTTACTCCGCCGTGGAGATGGCGGGTTCCATCGGCAGCACAATTCACGGCCTGGCAAAACTTTCCGCCATGGCAATCGCCTTGCGCATGGCATCAGCGCGCGACCAACTCGCGCGCGTGGGCGATTGCGCCTGGTTGAACCGGACGAACTTGATGCGGCATCAGTGTGACAACCGCAATCGTTTCGCCGTCCAAGGAGGTAAATTCGACTTCGTAGCCCGCCGCGCGGCGATGCGCCAGCACCACCGTGCCGATGTCGCCCGCGCTCAAACCATGTTCGGGCAACTCGCAAGCGAGAATCACGTCATCCAATTCTTTGATCATACGACTTCTTTCTTTTTCAGCGGATAGGCGGTTACAAACCGGGGCATCCGTTCGCCATGTTCAATAAACCATATTGAACGGACTTCTGCAACTGTCCCGTTGGGCATTGCCATGACGCCTTCCACAACGATGCGGACGCCAAGCGATGTGGTTTCATTTTTGACGATTTCATTTTCGGCGGCGTGCCGCCGCAATGCCCCGGCCATTGCCTGCCAATTGTCCGCGTAAAATCCGCGGCTCACGAAAAAGCGCGCCTTACTTTTGCCACGCCGGTGCTCCGGGTTCAACAGGTAAAGCACGATCTTTGCCCTCGGAACCTCGGCTTCATCGGCGAGCGGCAGTTTCATTTCACGTTTCAACGGGCCTGGCAAAACTTTCCGCCATGGCAATCGCCTTCCGCATCGCCATGGATTTGTTGACGGTCTCCTGGTATTCGCCTTCGGGCGTGGAGTCGTTCACCCAGCCGCCGCCGGCCTGCACATAAGCCCGGCCATCCTTGATGAGCGCGGTGCGGATGGTGATGCAGGTGTCCAGATTGCCGTTGAAGGAAAAATAGCCGACCGCGCCCGCGTAGGTGCCGCGCGTAGTCTGTTCCAATTCCGAGATGATCTGCATCGCGCGGATTTTCGGCGCGCCGCTGACCGTGCCGGCAGGAAACGTCGCGCGCATCAGGTCATAATTCGTCCTGCCCGCGGAAAGCCTGCCCTCGACCTGCGAGACGATGTGCATGACGTGGCTGTAGCGCTCGATGAACATCAAGTCCTTCACCTGCACGCTGCCGAAATCGCACACGCGCCCGATGTCGTTGCGCGCGAGGTCCACGAGCATGACGTGCTCGGCGCGCTCCTTCGGGTCGGCAAGCAGTTCCTTTTCCAGCGCGGCATCCTCCGCACTGGTCTTGCCGCGACGGCGCGTGCCGGCAATCGGGCGGATCTCAACCCTGCCTTCCTCGCAGCGGACGTGAATTTCCGGCGAAGCGCCGACGAGCGAGAAGCCGTCCAGCTCCAGCAAAAACATATACGGCGAGGGATTGATGTTGCGCGCGGCGCGGTAAATATCCAGCGGCGAAGCCGTGACCGGCGCGGAAAACCGCTGCGAACCGACGACCTGGATGATGTCGCCTGCGGTGATGTATTTCTTCGCGGCCTGGACGTTGGCGGAAAACTTTTCCTTCGTCTGGTTGGACTCAAACGCGACTGGCGGCATTGCTTCAGGCTGAACGCCCACGGACTTGTGGTCGCTCGGTTGTTCGAGCAGCGAGACGAGCCGCTCGATTTCGCCGGTGGCATTTTCATAGGCTTCAGCCGGGCTTTCCTCATCGCCGAGAATGGCGTTCACCAGAATCGTGATGGTTTGCGCGACGCGGTCGAACACGAGCAGTTGGTCCACGATGAGGAAATACATGACGGGCGTCTTCAGCTCGTCGTGCGGCGGGCGCGGGACGACCGGCTCGACATCGTGGATGAATTCGTAGCCGATGAAGCCGACCGCGCCGCCGGTGAAGCGCGGCAGGCCGGGCACGGCCACGGCGCGATATTTTTTCATCACGCGCTCGACGACTTCGAGGCCGTCGGCAACCTGGAAGGGGGCGTCCTCCGTGCCTGCGGCGGGCAGAGGACTGCCCGCCCTACCTTTGACTTCAAAGCTTTCCACGACCTTACCGTTTTCGATGACCTCGACACACTTTCCAGTCTGCTTGATGACAGCGCGCGGATTGCAGCCGACGAACGAGTAGCGCCCGATGTGTTCACCGCCCTCGACGGATTCAAAGAGGAACGATTCGCCCTGGCCGCTTATTTTGTGATAGGCGGAGAGCGGCGTTTCAAAATCGGCGAGGATGCGGCGCGTGACGGGGATGAGATTTCCCTGCACGGCGAGCTTCAAAAACTCATCAAGCGACGGCGAATACATGCGACAGCTTAAACGATTTGGCCGGGCGGGCGCGAGCATGTTTCCGCCAGCAACGTCCCGCCATTCACCGGCTGCTGTTGCACAGCGGCCAGTTCACGGGCCTCGCGCTTGAGTGCGCGGCGAATGCGAAAAATCGCCAGCAACGTGTAAAACAGAACAGCGACGGCATATGCCACAATGCCCATGCCGATGGACAGCGGAATCATCATCCACGGGTTGCTGAACCAAATCAGCGCCGCGCCAACGCCAGCGGTGAGGAGGGTGTTGCCAGCGAGGCAGAACAGAAACAGGCGGAGGCGCGTTTCCCGGATGCGCCCGACATACCATTCCCGATAGGCGTTCTCGCCGAGCGAGCGCATGAGCCAGGCGGACTGGAAATTGCGCGCGGCGACCAGCACGCTGGCGGTGGAAACGACAATCGCCGACAACGGCCAGAGCGGAAGCGCGAGACATATGGAGATGTTCAGCAGCACACCCCATTTCCAGCCGAGCTTTTTGGCGATGGGATTGCCCTCGAGCGCGAGGTTTGGCGTGGCGATCCACGTGCTCAAGAAATCCATCCCGCGCGAAAATACCAGCAGCACGAGCATCAAAAAATACCCGCGACTGCCGAATGGAATGGTGTCGTCCATTACTTTTTTCCGTAAATCTGCTCGGGCGTTTCGAGCCGGGCTTCCGTCACTTTGAACGTTTTCCCTGCGTTTTCAACCGAGCGGAAGAAGCACGATTGGTAGCCCTCGTGGCACGCCGCGCCGATTTGAGCGACCTGAATGAGCAGTGTGTCGCCGTCGCAATCGAACGAGATGTCCTTTACGGCCTGCGTGTGGCCGCTGCTCTCGCCCTTCATCCAGAATTTTTTGCGCGAGCGGCTCCAGAAATGCGTCCTGCCGGTCTCGACGGTTTTTTCGAGCGAGGCGCGGTTCATCCACGCCATCATCAGCACGCGTCCGGTTTTTTGTTCCTGAACAATCGCCGGAATCAGGCCGTTTGCGTCAAATTTCAACTGGTCGTAAAAGTTCATGCGTTGGGTAATTTACGATATACGACATACGATTTACGAATTATTTCTGAAATATGCGGCGCTCTGCCGAGACGCCGCTACGCTTATTTTGCGGAAGCGGGTGCGTTGGTGGACGCAATCACCGAGTTCGTGGAGATGGTCACGGTGTTGGTTGCCGCGTTTTCGCGCTCGACCAGATTGCGTTCCATCCGGTTTTTGACATCGGCATAAATGGCATTGGTCACGGCATCGAGCTGCACGCGAGCCTCATCGAAACGCAAGGCAGCGATTTTGACACGCGCGAGGTGGATGAAAACACCCTCACGCTCGACATCGTTGTGCGCGCTGTTGAGCGCGTTTGTCCACGCCACGAGCGCGTCGTTGGTGCGCAATGGGCGGATGCCGTAATAACTTTCCGCGTAATCCGTCGCCAGTTCGAAATTGTCCGGGTCAAGCTGGACGGCCTTGCGATACAGCGCCAGCGCCTTGTCGAAGACCTGCTGCTCGTTGATCCCGTAAAATTCACGCGCATCCTTGCGGAAAAGGTAAACCGTCGTCGCGAAATTTTGATAATAGACCGGCTCAGCCGGGTCCAATTCAATTGCGCGGGCGTAGTCGGCGAATGCGTTCGTCAGCGGGCCGTTTTCACCGTAGTAATTGGCCAGGTTGTTCCAGACCGCGGGATTTTTCGGGTCGAGCTGGGAGGCATTTTCAAATTGGACCTTGCCCGCCTGCTCGTCACCGATGTCATCGAGAAAACTGCCATAGGCGAGATAGCCACGCGATGAATCCGGATGGCGCCGGAGAAAGTCGGCGTATTGATCGCGGACCGTGTCGAGCCGCGCGTGAATGCGCTGGTTCAACGCCTCCTTCGTTTCGCCCGCGCCCCTGGACACGAGCGCGTTGTTCGTCTGAATCCACCCGTCCACCTCGGCCAGGACTGCGTCGTCGTCCTCCATCAATTTTTGCAATTCCTGTTCAGCCGGATCGTTGGGGTTCACGATGGCGACCGAGACTCCCGTCTCTTGCTGTACCAGATTGCTGACAGCTTGCGGCTGGTTGGTGGCCAGCAACGCGCCCAAAAGACCGACGGTCAGATCATTCACGCCGCCAACCTATCAGTCCGCAGCGTTGAGTCGAGACCCAAGCAGACAAGTCAATGCCGGCGCAACCGCAGACTTACGCCACCTGCCGCGTCATATTTTCGCCGCCGAATGGATTGGGCGTGCGCAGCGAGCATTCCGGGTCGTCGCGCCACACGCCATCCACGAGAAACCGGTAATGATAAGTGCCCGGCGGGAGCGGCACCGCCGCCCGCCACACGCCTTCCGCATCTTTGCTCAAGCCGATCGGACTTTCCTGCCATTGCGTAAAGTCGCCGACCAGTTGCACGCTCGACGCATCCGGTGCGCGGAATGAAAAACCTTGCGCGCGAACACTGGCGCCGCTCTTTGCCTTTGTTTTCTTTGCCATAAGCTTTTTCCTTTCCAGAGGCTGCCGAATCAGAACCTCAAGCCCAAGCAAAAGATTACGCCTGAAACGGGGATAATGCAAACATCACCCAATGGCTTGTTTTTCGCCAGGGCAAAGGCAATAGGAAGCCCTGGTTTCAGGCGAAACCGGCCCGGCTGTCAACAGCCATGATGGACTGGCAGACGCGCACGAACTCGTCTGGATTTTCGGGCGTGAACGCGATGCGTTTCATGAAGCCGGATTTTCTCCTTAACAAGACATGGCGGCACAAGTCAGAATTATTGAGCTTGATGCCCCATGCGAATCCCTTGCACCCATTGAACACGGAAGGGCGAACCTCGATTTTCAGGATTTCCTGCGCGGGAATGACCAAGGTGTGAAAGAGAATCCATGATTGAAGCTCCAGCCGGTCGCGAAAAATCCGGTATTCCTGCCATAAATTTGCGGGCGTGCGGCGCGAAACATGAACCGGCTGTTCAAAAGCATTCATGCGAAACGACTGTTCATATTGGATTTCTTGAGGATTTTTGCAACTTTTCCCGCTTTCGGCTGTTATATCCTGCGAAAACGCATGGCATTCAGCTCGGCAAAAAATTTGATTACGACCGTCGCGGAAGCGACGCCAAAGCAATTCGATGACTGGCGCAAGGCGTGGCGCGCGGCGGCGACCGGCGGTTCGACCGAACCGCTGCTGACGTTCATCGCCCGCGAACGCGGCATAGCCGAGGACATTTTTCTTCAAAAGCTGGCGGTGGCCGTCGGCTGGCCGTTCATTGACTTGCACAAACACACGGTCCCCCCCGAGGCGCGCAACAAAATTTCCACGAAGGTGGCGTTCCAGTATTCCGTGCTGCCCGCGGCGGTCAATGGCGGGATGTTGCAGCTTGCCGCCAGCGATCCGTTCGACGCGGCGATGATGAACGCGGTACGGTTCGATGCGCAAATGCCCGTGGAGTTCGCGCTTGCGCCGAAATCCGAGATCGAGAAGTCGCTGAAAAAATACTACGGCGTCGGCGCCGAAACGCTCGACGAGCTGGGCGAAGGCGAGGCGCTGGATCTCGACATGGCCGACAAGGAAATCACCGAGGACGACCAGGAAGCCAGCGTCATCAAATTCGTCAACCAGATCATCTGGGAGGCGCACAAAGACCGCGCGACAGACATTCACTTTGAGCCGGCGGAGGACGAGCTGCGCATCCGGTACCGGATTGACGGCATATTGCACCAGACGCCAATGCCGCCGCAACTGAAACGGTTCCAGTCCGCTCTGATTTCGCGCATCAAGGTGATGAGCGGCATGAACATTTCCGAGAAGCGCATGCCGCAGGACGGCCGCATCAACGTCCGCATCAAGGGCGAAGAAATTGACATCCGTGTTTCCACCGTGCCGACGGTCTATGGCGAGAGCGTCTCGCTGCGCCTGCTCACGCGCGGAAAAATTTTCCTAAGCCTGGACAAACTCGGTTTTGCGCCGAAGGACGAGGCGATGATCCGCGAAATCATCATCAAGCCGCACGGAATTTTCCTCGTGACCGGCCCGACGGGTTCCGGCAAATCCACGTCGCTCTACGCCTTTTTGAGCGCGATCAACTCGGTCCACAAGCGCATCATCACGATCGAGGAGCCGGTGGAATACGAGCTGAAGGGCATCAACCAGATCGCCGTACGGCCGGAAATCGGCCTGACGTTCGCGATGGGGCTGCGCCACATTTTGCGCCAAGACCCGAACGTGGTGATGATCGGTGAAATTCGCGACCAGGAAACCGCCGAGATCGCCATCCGGGCATCGCTCACCGGCCATCTGGTGTTCAGCACGCTGCACACGAACGATGCGGCCAGCGCGTTCACGCGGCTGATTGACATGGGCATCGAGCCATTCCTCGTTGCGTCGTCGGTCGAGGCGGTGATGGCCCAGCGCCTCGTGCGCACGATTTGTCCGGGCTGCAAAACGGAGCAAAAGGTTGAAGCGGATTATCTGCGCAAAATCGGTTTTCCGGAGGATGAAATCGGCACGGCGAAATTCTGGCGCGGCATCGGCTGCGAGGATTGCCGGCAGCTTGGCTATCAGGGCCGCAAGGGCATCTACGAACTGCTCATCGTCAACGAAGCCATCCGCCCGTTCGTTTTGAACCGCGCGCCCGCCACGACGATTGCCCAAAAGGCGATCGAACAGGGCATGCGCACGCTGCGCACCGACGGCTGGACCAAGGTGAAGAACGGCGAGACGACCATCGAGGAAGTCCTGCGCGTCACGCAAATCGAGCAGCACATGGACGCGCTCGGCAGCGACGACAAAACAGTATTCATCAAGCGCTGAAAAATGAGATTAGCCGCGACATCTATGATTTACGATTTGCGCGCCAATCGCCGAGAATCTGCGTCAATCGTAAATCGTAAATCGTAAATCTGTATGGCTCGCTGGAACTCCTGCAACGTCCTGCAAGTCGCGCCCGACGCGAACCGCGTCTGGCGGTTCGACGCGAAAGGCGGGAATTTTGTCCTGGACCGGGAGCAAAAAACACCCGTCGGCGAACCGCTGCCGTCGCGGCTGGTCGCGAAATCATGGAGTTCGATCTGGCACAAAAAGTTGAACGTCGCGTGGCTGCCGGCGGAAAATGTTTATCTGCGCGTCATCGAGCTGCCCAAAAGTCCAATCGAGGAAACGCAGGCCATGGTGGAGTTGCAGTTGGAAAAACTCTCGCCGCTGCCCGTCGCCCAGATTGCCTGGACCCTTCACCTGCTGCCCGCGACGGCCGGTGATTTGCAAAGTGTCATCGTCGTCATCGCCGGGCGCACGGCGGTGGAGGAATTTCTCGGGAGACTTGAAAAGGACGGCTATCTCGCCGACCGGCTCGAAGTTCCGATGCTCGACCAGTTGGAAGCCGCACCCGCGACGGAGGACGGGGCGTGGATTTACGCCGGCGCGCGCGGGAAAGACGCCGCGCTGGTCGCATGGCGGAGCAACGGCGCGCTGCGGAACCTGTGCCTGGTGGTCCTGCCGCCCGAAGGCGACCGGGCCAAGAGTTTGAAGGACCAGCTCACGCAACTTTGCTGGGCCGGCGAGATGGAAGGCTGGCTGACCGAGGCGCCGAAATGGCATCTGGTGGCCGACCCGGTCAATGCGGTCGAGTGGCAAAATCTTCTGCGCGAGGCGCTGAACGAACCGGTGCGGGTGACGGAGCCGGCGCCACCGGCGGAACTGGCCTCGCGCACCGCGCGCCGGGCCGCGACGGCGGCGGGCGCGGCGCTGCTGCCCGCGGAATTTACGACGCGCTATCACCAGCAGTTCGTGGACCGGCTCTGGCTGCGCGGGCTGGTTGCGACGGGCATCCTGTATGCGATTGGCGTGGTGATTTACTTTTGCGCGACCACCGTCCTGAATTACAAGACCGTCGCTGTGGAGCAGCAGGCGGCGCAACTGGGCGACGATTACACCAACGTGCTGCAGCTCAAGGCCCGCTATGCGGTGCTCACGGAACGGCAGCAGTTGAAATACGCGGCGCTGGATTGCTGGAAGATCGTCGCCGAGCAACTTCCCGCCGGCCTTACGCTGCAACGCTCCAGTTTCTCCGAGGGCCAAAAACTCACCCTGAACGGCGTCTGTTCGCAGGACCAGATCAAGCTGATTTCGGACCCGGGCAGGTTTTACGACGCGGTCCGCAAGGCGAAGCTGGACGGCCAGGATATTTTCGAGGCGGCGGCGATTGAGCCGCTCATCTGGAACGGAAGCGGCAACACGGTGAACTGGCATTTCACGCTGCAACTGAAACACGCGGAGGCCGTGCCATGAAAAAATTCTTCGCCCAACTCCGGCCGTTGGAACGCCGCCTGGCCGTCGGCGTGCTGGTGGTTTTCATCCTGGTGCTGAACGGGGTGTTCATCTGGCCGCACCGTTCCGACTGGAGCAACCTGCACAGCCGGCTTGAAGACGCGCGGCAAAAACTGGCCCTGTACCAGACCACCATCTTGCAAACGACGAATTACGAGGCGCAGGTGAAGGGCTTTGAAAGCCAGGGCGAATTTGTCGCGCCCGAGGACCAGTCCATCAATTTCCTGCGCACCATCCAGTCGCAGTCGCTGGCCAGCGGCGTCACCATGGGCAACATGTCGCGGACGAGCACGCGCACAAACGACGCGTTCTTCGTCGAACAGATCCAAAACATCAACGTCACCGCCACGGACGAGCAACTGGTGGATTTTCTTTACAAGCTCGGCTCCGACGTCTCAATGATCCGCGTGCTCGACCTGGAGCTCCAACCCGACCCGCCGCATCAACAGCTCAACGCGAACATCAAGCTCGTCGCCAGCTACCAGAGAAACGCCCCGTCCGACTTGAAAACTACAACCGCAAACGCCAAATGAAAACGACCCGCCTTCGCCCCCACCTCCGCTTTGCATCGACGCGGCAAGTCGCTTCGGCGCGGCGAGCCATAAAAACTTTAACCAGCTGTAAAATGAAAACGATCCACCTTCGCTGCGCTACGGCGCGACACGCCACTTTCTTCCTAATCCTGTTTTTAACCGCCAGCAGCCTTTGGGCGCAGATGCCGGGAGCGCCCGGCAACACCGCCGCGCCGGCAAAAGAAGTGGCCGGCTACACCTACAATTTTCCGGGCGTGGATGTGAACCAGGTGCTCGATGTGTATGCCAACCTGGTGGGGCGCACGATGCTCCGCGCGGGACTGCCGAATGCATCCATCACGTTGAAGACGCAAACGCCGCTGACCAAGACCGAGGCGATTGAGGCCTTGCAGGCGGTGCTGGCGCTCAACGGCATCGCCGTCGTCAACATCGGCGACAAGTTTGTGAAGGTGCTGTCACCGGACCAGGCCAACACGGCGGGCGGGGAGTTCAACGACGTCCCTGCGAGCGAGTTGCCCGACCTCGGCTCCTATGTGACGCACATCGTGCAGTTGAAATACGTCAAGCCCAGCGTGATGCAGGGCATCATCCAGCCCTTCGGCAGACTGCCGAACAGCATCACCCCGATTGACGACAACGGCATCCTCGTCATCCGCGACTACGCCGAAAATGTCAAGCGCATGCTGGAGATGATTGACAGGATAGACATTAGTGTGCCGGCGGAATACATCTCCGAGGTCATACCCATCCGCTACGCGAAAGTGGATGACATCGCCAACGCGCTGAACAGCCTTGGCGGCAGCGGCGGCGCGACCGTCTCCATTGGCAGTTCCACCGCCAGCGCGCCCATCAGCGGAATTGCAGGCAACCGCCCCACCGGAACGGGGGTGGGAGCATATGGCAACTCGACCCAATCCGGCGTCAACGGTGTTAATTCGTCCACCAGCCCATTCAGCCAGTCGCGCACGGCTCCCGGCGCGGCGAACCCCAATGGCACGCCGTCATCCTCCACTCCCTTTCAGCAAAGACTCCTGAACATCATCAACCGCGCGGGCAGCGCGGGCGGGGGGGGCGGCGGTCAGGAGCAAATCCAGTTGTTCGGCCAGACCAAGATCATTCCCAACGAGAGCAGCAGTTCGCTGCTCATTTACGCCACGCGGCAGGACATGGATGCCATCACGAACATCATTGCGAAGCTGGACGTGCCGCTCGCGCAGGTCCTCATCGAGGCCGTCATCGTTGATTACACATTGGGACATACCTTCGATTTTGGCGTTTCTGCGGCACAAAACCCCAAAAACATAACCGTGGGGAATACTCCAATAACCGGTGCTGGCGGCATGAACAATGGTCAGACGTTCCTTGGTTTTTTAACCAACTCCGCTGGCAACTCAGCTGGCAATGCCGCTTTTGCCGACAGTCTCCCCAGCGGCTTGAGTTATTTCGGAAATATTGGCCCGACGTGGGACGTGGCGTTGAGTGCGGCGCAGTCGGACAGCCACGCCAGTATCATCCAGCGTCCGCGCATCCAGACCTCGCAGGCCATGCCGGCGCAATTCTTCGTCGGCTCATCCGTGCCTTACATCACCGGCAGTTACTCCTATAACGGCGTGCAGAACAGCTATTCGCAGTTGTCCGTGGGCGTGGAACTGGACGTGACGCCCTTCATCAATCCTGAGGGCGCGGTCACCATGCAAATCCAGCAGGAGATTGATGCAATTGACAATCCCAACTATAACAGCACCGGCCAGCCGAGCACCATCAAGCGCACGCTCAACACATCGATTACGGTTCGTGACAGGGATACCGTGATGCTCGGCGGCTTCATCGAGGCCGACAAAAGCCACAGCCAGGCAGGTGTGCCGTTTTTATCGGACATTCCCGTGCTGGGCAATCTCTTCAAAAAGCGCGACGATCAAAAGACCCGGAAGGAACTTATCGTGCTGATGCGCCCCACCGTTTTGGGAACGCCGGAACTGGCCGCGAAAAACACCTTCAAGGAAGAGCAGCGGCTGCCGGGCATCTCATCCTCCTATGCCGAAGATGTCGAGGAACAAAATAAACTGATTGAAGCCGAGCGCAAAGCGGAATTGAAGCATCCCAAAACCATGTCCGGCGGCTTTTTCAGCGCCCCCTTGCCGACGAATGCGCCTTCGGACCAAGTTTCCCCACCGGTGATAATTCCAATGCCTCAAGCAGAATCGACCCAGCCACAGGATCAGGGAAGCAGATCCTTCACGCCCGTCGCGCCCAACGCTCCCGCCGTCCGGTTGGACAGCACCAACAACCCCGCCCCGGCGCAGCCGTGAAGCAAGCCATTTTGAACGCAAATTGGCAGGAAGACCGGAATTTCCGCCCCTTTTCAGGGCTTGGAGGTTAATTCCCTCATTTTCAGCGATTTTCACGGAAATCCCGCTGGCAGTGATGGGAATTTCGCCGGCGACGGTGGCACGAACGCTGGCGTTGGCGGCACGGACACTGGCGTTGGCGGCACGAACGCTGGCGTTGGCGACACGAACGCTGGCGTTGGCGGGAATTACGCCGGGTGCAATGCCGCGAATTTACTTCCCCGCCGACGCATTGGTGGGACTGAAGATATTATCGCCACCGGGGAGCAGTTCCTCGAAGATGCGTATGGGATGCAGCGGCAGAAGGAAAAGTTTCGGAACATACACCGGCTCCTTCTTTGGATTTTCCAGAGTGCCGGTGACCTTGTATTCAAACAGCTTGGTGACGGGGGTGAAGAGCAGGCTGATGAACGGGCCAACGAGCGGGAAGTTGTGCAGCAGTTGCGCCGTCACCCGCGCATTCACTTTCTCCCGCAAGTCCACCGTGCCGGCGTAATCCAGTCGCGTCATTGCGGTGTTCATTTCCAGTGCGTCCGAATAGATCACGCCGTTGGTGATGGCAAAGGCCGCCGAGGCGTCCGTCGCACGGCTATCGCCCAACCCCGGCGAGACGTCGTTCAAGACCTTCGACAAAGTGCCAAAAAGCGGGATGTCCCAAATCAATCCGTTGCGCAGCCGCGTCTGGCCGAAGCCGTCCGGCGTCCGCCAGTCCCGCGTGTCCGCGCGTGTCACGACAATCTGCCCGGACAGCGCACCTTCCAGATGATTCGTGGGCGATGACAAATCGGAGGCCAGCGCGTGCAGGTTGATGTTCGTTACCGCCGCGGTGAATTGATAGTCCGCGCCCTCGTGCGGCACGCGAAAATCGAAGTTCGCAAAGGCGTTTCCCGTACCACCGTAAAGCTCCGCCGCAATGTTCGTCAAAACCAGTGTCTCGCCCAGCCAGTGAATCGTGCCGGTGACGCGCGACGCCCGGAGCTTGAGGCATTGGAACGGCACGCCACCCACTATGTCAAAGCGCAGGTCCGCATCGTCCACATCACGCACGCCATTTATGTCGCGCAATGGCACGCAGCCCTGCACGAACACCGTCGGCGGCTGTAGAAAATGATACGGCGCCATGATGTGGGCAGTTTTCGGGCCGATGGCGTGCGCGATGGCCGCCGGGTCGGCGGTGCTGTAGCCATTTTTGAATGAAATCAGCCGCCGGTTGAAATCCAGCGCGACCAGATCGGCGGTCATCGTCTGCGTTCCACGCCACAAAACCAGACGGGAAAAATCCAGCACCCGGTTTGTGTAGGACAAATCGCCCACCACGCTGTCCATGGACTGGCCGCGGACGGTGAAATTCGTGAGTGCCATGCGCCCGGTCGCGGTGATGCCGTCATAATCATACAAACGTCCCCGCAGGTCCGCGTCCAGATGCACCGGCTCGGCGAATTGCACAATCCCAAAACCGCGCACGGCGTTGATCTCCGTCAGAAACGGACGGACGGCGGCGGGACTGAATGCACCGCTCAAGTGCCAGCGGTAATCCTTTGTGGCATCGTCCTCGGTGCCGCTGATTTCCAGCCGCGTTCCGGCTTGCGCAACCGTGACGGCAGGCAGCCGCCAGACGAGGTTCGAGTAGGCGAATGGCGCATGCGCCGAGTCAATCTTTGCTCCGAACGCCTCGCCATTTGTGAACGACAGTTCGCCGAGCAATAGAACCGTCGGCTGCACTTCGCCGCGCCAGTCAGGCTGGCGGTTCGTCCACGCGGGCAGGATCAGCGAGCCGCCCGCGCACAACGACGGCGGCTGAGTCCACGAAAAGTCCGCGAGCCGGTCGCGCGTCTTGTCGGTGAGCAACGCCGCGACCGCGTGGAGATCGAAGCATGAGGAATTGGTGAATCCTAACTCGCGCGTGGCCACATTCAGCCAGGCCCGGCCGTCCAGCCGCCCGCCGCCAAGCCGGGCGGACAGATTGCTGAATGTCAGTTCCGGCGCGAGCCACGAACCGGTGCATGAAACCGAATCCGCGTTCAACTTATCGGACTTCAATTGCGCGAGCCGCACCGTCCAAAGCAACCGATACGGCTGCAGGTTCGTCCACCACGACCACGAAACATCGCAATTGGTCGGCGCGTCCGCCGGCGCGGTAAGCCGGGCGGTGAGCTGGATGTCGCGCGCACCGGCCCATGGCGTCTGGACGCCGGGTGCATTGATTGCGAGGTGGACGGCGATGGAATGAACGTCGCGCGCGTCGCCGGCCACCGTCAGATTCAATTGCGGCGTGCCATCGAAATGGATTTTTCCGAGCGTGTCGGAAAAGTTCAGCAATTGCGCCCGCATCGCCGCCACGTCACCAGTCCGGGCGCCGCGAAAGATAGCCCAGCGGCGGATTTCCGGCGCGTGGGCGATGTCGCCAAAGAGGGTGAGTTCCGCCCCTGCGAAGCCGGCCTTGAAATTGTTGAGAGACCATGTGTCATTCGCCTGAAAGTGCACTTCGGTCTGGATGCCGTCGAGGTCGAGGTGATTCGCCGGCGAGAGCGGCAGGATGAACTTCCCTTCACGAAGCATGAGACCAGCAATCTGAAGCCGGCCTTGAAGCGCCGCCGAGACGTCCAGTTCCAGGCGGACTTCACGGGCGGAAAGCTCCGGGCTGTCGGGCGCAACGGCATGACCCACGCGGACGTTATCCGCAATCAGCCCGTGAAAGAGGCTGAAGCGCATGCGGGAAAATTCCAGCTCGATCCCGTGTTCGCGGAGGGTTTCCACCAGCCGCCGCTGCAAAAAATCCGGCACGCCGACGTGGTCGAACCATGTGAACGCGCAAAGCAGCACGACCGTCACCACCATCGCGGCGCGGCGAAACCAGCGGATGCACAAGCGGCATTTGCGCCAGAAACCGGATTGCATATCACGGGACGTTCGCCGGAATGGTGAGATAACTCAAGACGAACTGGTAAAGCACCGGTGAAAAAACATACGCCCAGCGCTCGCCGTCAAGTGTGACGGCAGCCAGTGCGGTCTGCCCTTGCGGAAGTTTAACGCCGGCGCCAAAGTCCGCAGTTTTCTTTTCACCGCTCTTGAGTTCAAATGTGATTTGCAGATTGTTTGTGCCAAAACCGTATTTTTCCGGTTCAGTGAAGTTGCGCGCAACCCAGCCAACGGCGGCCAATTGACGGAACAGCTCGACACTTTGTTCGATGTATTTGCCCTCGACGAAGCCTTGCGAGCCGGCGGCGAGCGACCATTTGCCCGGCCCGTTGCGGACGAGCTGCCGGGTCCTGCCGCCCTGATGGATCATGATTTGCGCCACGTCGTCCGCGTTGAAATCCCAGATGCGCCGGTCGCGGAATTCCCATGCCACCTCCGGCAGCCGGTTGAAATCCAGCGTCGTGATGTCGTATATGAAATCCTCGCCGGCGCACCGGACAAAAACCTTATTGTCCTGGTTCGTGCCGAAGTCCAGCTGCGCGACAACGGAATTTGTGTCGCCCGCCGCCGAGCGCAAAATGATCTGGCGCTGCGGCGCGGCAAGGCCGTAGGCCGGCAAATCGGGCGCGGTCACGACATCCTTCACAAAATCCGCGATGCGCAGGCCGGCGAGCGTTTTGACAAACAGCTGGACGTTGTCGGCGTCCGCGGAATATTTTTCGCCGACGATGCGCCAGTCGTTGGAGCCTTGTTCGCGAAGAATGAAATTGTCCTGGCCCCGCACTTCGATTTCCGCGACCGGCGCGGTCAATTCAAACAGCCGCGTGTCGCGGAAATCATTCACCGCGCCGCGCCACGGCGCCAGCGTCTCGCGGGGAATGGTGGCGACGGTGTTCCAGCCTTCGCGTTTCACATACACTTGCGTCGCGTCATCCGCCGGACTCCTGCCGACATGAACGGCCGCCACCATGTTGGTGCCGCTGCCAAGCCACAAATCCAAATCGGCGGGCTGCAGGCCGAACGTGGCGGGATCCGCCTTTGGATCATCGGTGATGAATCGCGTGACGGACGCGGCTTCGAGCCGCTGCAATGAGTCGGTGATGTGGTCGGTGTCGGCGCGCGCCTGCAATGGCCGGATCATGTGCCAGAGATGGTTCGTCGCGTCGCGCCGCAATTCGATGACCTTGGTGTCGTTGGTCAGCACAATCCAGTCGAAGTCATTTTGCCCGGCGTTCACGAGCGCGGTGTCGCGCCATTCGTCGGCTGAGCGGGGAATCAGATTAAGCCAGCCGGCATCAGCCACGGACGTGCCGTCCACGCCAACAACCTGCAAATAAACCTGGTCACCGGGCGCGGTTTTGTTGCCCACCTTCAGTTGCCAGCTCTGGTCACCCGCGGTGATGACGAGCGTGGCTTGCGGATTTTCAAAACCGAATTCCGTCTCGGAATTTTTTGGTTCGCGCAGTTCTGCGGCGCTGATTTTGGCGGGCGTGAGCTTTTGGAGGGCGTCGAGCAGCGCCCCAATGGCGGCGGCTTGCGCAGGATAGGCCACGGGCCTGGTCAAAACCCAGCCACCGTTTGTGCGTGCGGCACTGATTTCAAACGCGCCAGCCGGAAACACTTGAACGCTCGTGGAGGCGTTGGCGCGAAAACCGGACAAAAGAGGCGCCGGGCCTGCAATGACCGGACGGAGGTAGTGCTGAAAAACCAAGATGAACGCAAGCAGCGCCGCGGCGATCACGAACCAGATTCCTGTGGTTTTCGTGCTCATTATTTTCTTCGTGCCAGCCAGACGAGTCCGCCGAACAGCAGCACCACGCCGGGCAGCGCGGCCAGCAACACCCAGCGGATTTCGTGCTGCTGGAGCCGCGTCATCTGCAGCCGGAATTCCGTGACGGGCCGCGGTCCGATGCCTTCAAGCAACTGTGGCCGGTCCAGCAGCCAATTGACGGCGTAGCCGAGAAAATCACGGTTCGCGCCGCCTTCAATATAATAATTGCCGAGGAAGATGGTATCGCCCGCGACAAGAATGCGAGTGGTGCCGCGGGGGTTGACGACGCCGGCCACATTTTTTTGCTCGACGGCGGTGACGAGCGGATAGCTGCGCGGCGGTTCGGTGGTATCGCCCGCAAGTGTGGAACCTTCGCTGGAAAAGGCAAGCTCCGTCACCTGCGGCGCGTCGGGCGCTGTATTTTTAGAGTCCATCGAGCCGACAAGCCGGGGCAAAATCATCTGTAGCGAAAGGTCGTTGCCCGCAAGGGGGTCCACCACCGGATGCTTGTTGAATTTGCGGACGGCGATATCCGATCCGGTGATGGTGTGATCCGAGTCCTTCACACAGTCGGAGACGATGTTCACACCCCAGCGTTGCAAAATGGGTTCAAGGCCTGTCGGCTGCCTGATGGAAGCGTAATTGAAGAGCGCGAACAACCGTCCACCTTGCGCGAGGTATTGGTCAATTTTTTGCAATTCCTGTTCACCCAGCGGAGCGGTGGGCGCACCCGGCGCCGGTGCGATGTAGATGAGCAGGTTGCAATCCGCAGGCACGTCTTGGGCACCGGACAAATCCAGATTCGTCACCGCGATGTAGTTCTGGGCAAGTATCGTGGCGAATTTCATATAACCGAAATTGCCGGAATCGGCCAGAGACGGCTCACCATCGCCCTGCAAAAAACAGGCCGTGAGCGGCCGCGTGTTTTCGAGCGCGAGAAGCATCGAGGTGAATGCCATCTCACCGTTGAAAGCCACGGGGCGGCGTTGAAATTCCAATTCCTTCTGTTTTGGGTCTTCGGGTTTCACCCCTACCAGCTTGGTTTGCGTGAGCGCGTCACCGGGGAAAATTTTAATGCGCTTGTCGCCGGCATCAAAGATAACCAGGTTCTTGTCCGACGCCGTATTCAGACTGTATTGCTCCTTCACTTTTTCCGCCTCACCCGCGTCGCGGACGGGATCCACCGTGTGAAACGAAATTTTCGGGTTCTCCGCGTGGTATTCATTCAGCAGCGCAACGATTTCCGGATAAAAATCGTCCTGCCGGTCGTAATACAGCGTCACCTCGACGCGGTTGGTCAGCGATTGGAGCACGCTCACGGTGCGCGAGGCCAACTGGATGCGCGTCTTCGAACTCAAATAAAACCGGTAAAAAAATTGCGAGCCCAGAAAATTCACCATCACGACCACGGCGCACACCAGGACAGTGCGCGCAACCAGGTCAAAACCGATTTTCCATCGGCGGCTGCGCGAAAAACTGGGTTGGCTATCGTTTGGCATCTTATTTCCAGCGGCGGCTTTCCACCAAGCGCAGTGTCAGGAACAGGAACAGGAACGTGAAGCTCGCGTAAAAAATCACTGCACGCGTGTCCACCACGCCGCGCGCGAAATCGTCCATCTGGTCAAATAAATTCAAATACGAGATCACCTGTGCTTCCCATTCCAGTGCGCCTGCCGGAACCGCCTTGGCAAGGAAGCCGAACGAAAACAAACTGACACCCAGCACAAACGCAATCATTGCCGCCGCCATCTGGCTGCGCGTCAGCGCCGAGGCAAAACAGCCCAGCGCCAGAAACAGGCAACCTGCCAGAAAGACCCCCAGAAACATTCCGCCCACCGTGCCAGCATCCAACCCGGACTGGTTTGTGAAATGCCGCAGTATGAAAAGACACGCGAGCATCGGCAGCCACATCACCATATATGAAAATACCGCCGCTGAGAATTTTGCCGCCACCACCTGCAAATCGCCCACCGGCGTCGTCATCAGTGTCTCAAACGTGCCTGAATATTTCTCCAATGCGAACAGTCGCATCGTTATTATCGGCGCCGCCAATAGCAGAATCAGCCAAAAAAACAGGGTTTGGTAAAACAATTCCGTCACCGGCGCCGGCGACGAATCGCTTCCGAGGCCATTGATAAGCACAACGAAACTTAACCCGATCAAAAAAGTGGTTGCCGCGATGATGACGTAGCCTGTCAATGAAAAGAAAAACGCGGCCAGTTCCCGTCGCAGAAGCGTCCAGAAAATTTTCACCCGATTTCCTCCTCCTCGTCCGGCCGGGTGATTTGCACGTAAATGTCCTCGAGCGAGTGGCGGTGCCGTGTCAATTCGCGCACCACCCAGCCGCGATCACGCGCGAGCGCAAAAACAACCGGGCGCAGGTCCAGCCCGTCGCGCGGCGTCAGCGCGCAACGCTGGAATTCGCCCTCGCCCGCCGACACGTCGAACTGCTCGATTTCGGGTATCTGCGACCAGCATTCGCGCAGCGCCCCGGCAGGCGCGGCGATTTCTGCAATAATCTGGCTGCTGCCGGCCATCAGCCGCTGCAAATTTTCCGGTGTGTCCGAGGCGAGAATTTTACCCCCAAACATGATGAGCATCCTGCTGCACATCATTTCCGCCTCCGGCAAAATATGCGTCGAAATCAAAACCGTGTGCTTCCCGGCGAGGCTTTTGATCAATTGCCGCACCGCGCGGATTTGATGCGGGTCGAGGCCGATGGTCGGTTCGTCCAGAATGATCAGTTCCGGCTCATGCACGAGCGCGTCCGCCAGGCCGACGCGCTGCCGGTAACCTTTCGAGAGCTGGCCAATGATACGCCGGCCCACGTCCGCAAGCCCGCATTGCTCCATGACCGTCGTGACGCGCTCGCGTGAGTGCCGCCAGCCGAGACCCTTGAGCCGCGCGCGGAATTTCAGATACTCGCGCACCCGCATTTCGGGATACAGCGGATTGTTTTCCGGCATGTAACCAATGCGGCGGCGCACCTCCACCGATTGGTGAAACACGTCAAAGCCCGCCACACGCGCCGTGCCGCTCGTCGCCGGCATGAAGCATGACAAAATCCGCATGGTCGTGCTTTTGCCCGCGCCATTCGGGCCGAGCAGGCCGACGATTTCGCCTCGCGCGACCGCGAACGAGATGTCGCTCACCGCTGTGTGGCCAGCGTAGCGTTTCGTCAAATTGGAAACTTCAATCATCAAGTTTTTTGACCGTATAGAACTTATGCAAGTCTAGCCGAAAACACATTGCATCGGCGAACAAAAACTTCGGCTACCAGCAATTAAACAGGCATGCATCGCCGGAGTCGCGTTCAAAATAAATTGACTTCACTGTCCGATAGGAGCAAAAGAAGTTTTGATTGAACCCGTCCACTGAAAGTTTTTACGCTGCCTGGCGTAATCAGAGCCGCACCACGGACGTTTTGCAGGACAAAGACGGCTTTCCCGCCGAGTGTCTGCTCCAAGCCGTCTGGCTGCATCAACGGCTGCGGCGCGACCAGTTGAAAACTTTGGACGGGAGAACCGTACGCGTGCTGCATCCCGGTTTCGCCAGCGCGGAAGGCGGACCCGATTTTCGCGGCGCGGTCATCCAAACCGGTGGAGAATCGCCGCGCTCCGGCGACGTGGAAATTGATTTGCGCAGTCATGGCTGGCACGCGCACGGCCACGACCGCAATCCGAATTTTAAAAACGTCATCCTTCACGTCGTTTGGGAAAGCGGAGCGCCAGCCTCAGGCCCGGCACAAAACAAACGTCCCCCCACTTTGCCGATAAACAATTCACTCGACGCGCCGCTCGGCGAATTGAGCCGGTGGCTCGAAAACGAATCCACCGCCGTCTTTCCGGAAGAACTGCGAGGCAAATGTTCCACGCCGCTGCGCGAGTTGGACGAACCGCAACTCGCCGGGCTTTTGCACCAGGCGGCCCGCGTCCGGCTGGAAACCAAGGCCGCACAATTTTCCGCGCGTGCGCAGCATGACGGCTGGGAGCAGGTCTTGTGGGAATGCCTGTTCCGCGCGCTCGGCTACAAACACAATACCTGGCCAATGCAAAATCTTGCGGAATCACGTTTGCTGTGGTCGCGCGGCGCCAAATCGCCATTCGCATTTCAAGCGCGACTGCTCGGCATCAGCGGCCTGTTGCCGGGTGAATTGACCCGGTCGCAAAGAGGTCCGGACACTTATTTGCGCCGCGTCTGGGATTGCTGGTGGCGCGAACGCGACGAATTTGCGGATTGCATCCTGCCGCGAACGGTCTGGAAATTTCACGGTCTGCGCCCGGCAAATCATCCGCAACGGCGGCTGGCGCTCGCGGCGCACTGGCTGGCGGACAAGAATTTTATTTCGGGAATAAGAAACTGGTGCGCCGCCAACGTGGCGGACAGCGCACTGCCTGATTCGTTGCTGGAGATTTTGCAGGTTGAGCGCGATGAATTCTGGTCGTGGCACTGGACGTTCAAATCGGCGCGGCAGGCAGAGCCGCAGCCGCTGCTGGGCATGACGCGCGCAACGGATTTGGCGGTGAATGTGATTTTGCCGTGGCTTTGGGCACGCGCGGTGGAAGGCAAAAACGCAACGCTGCGGCTCGAAATGGAACGGCGTTATTTTGGCTGGCCGGCGGCGGAGGACAATTCAGTTTTGAAACTGGCGCGGCAGCGGCTGCTCGGAACTTCCACCCGGCGCGCGTTGCGGAGCGCGGCGGAGCAGCAGGGCCTGATGCAAATCGTCCGCGACTTTTGCGAACACTCAAATGCCATCTGCGACAACTGCCGGCTCCCGGCGATGGCGGCCGAATTCCGCGTGGCGAACGGCGATGCGTGACGCGACCCCCACCCACTCGCCACATCATTTCACTTCGAGCCTGTTGAACGGATTGTTCACAAAACTGTCCGGGGCCGGCTCGTTCAAGACGGGAACCTTACCGGCTGGCGACGGGGCGGCAGAATGGTTATTGGCCGAAGCGGGCGGTGCTGGCACACGGCCTCCATCGCCTTCAAGCGCATTCGGATTTTTCGCGCGTTTGTTTCGCGGCAGCGGGCTTATCATCACGTTGATGCCGCGCCCGATTAGCTTCGGCTGAAAATCGGGATGGCCGAAGGGCGCGATGGCTTCGAGAAATTTTTTAATGACCTCAAAACCAAATTCCTGATGCGCCATTTCCCGGCCCCGGAATTTGAGCGCGACCTTCACCTTCATATCCTCGCACAGAAAGCCAATCGCGTGCTGGACCTTGATGCCGAGATCGTGCGGGTCAATGCGCGGGCTCAACTGGACCTCCTTCACCATCGAGGCGTGCTGGTGTTTTTTGGAATCCTTTTCCTTCTTGGCTTTTTCGTAGCGGAATTTTCCGATTTCAACGAGGCGGCAGACGGGCGGTGTGGCGTTCGGCGCGATTTCGACGAGATCAACTCCCTGCTGCCGCGCCAGGGTCAGCGCCTCGTTGAGTGAAATGACGCCAAGCTGTTTTTCACCCATGACGACACGAACTTCGCGGGCGCGGATTTTACCGTTGACCCGAAGGAACGAATCAGACGAAGAATGGCGTGAAGGGAAAGGGCGGCTCAAGACACCCTCGACGGTTGTGGCATAGCTATAAATTTTGGCATCAAATCTGTCGTCGGACTAATTCAAACAATAGTCTTTAATTAAGCACTAACCGTTCCAGTTGCAAGCAAATAATTCGCGGCTAAATCAAAAGCCGCCCCGGAACGCCTGAAGGCTCCGGACAAAATCGTCCGGCACGCCGAAATCAAATCGCTCCGCCGCAGTCATTTCCAACGCGAGATATCCCCCGCGCTGGCGCTGGATTTCCTGCGCACGGGTCAGTTGAAACTCGCCGTGATCGCGCACGTCGTCCCGGATCATTTCCTCCAGCACTTCGTAAATCGAAGGCGCCAGCAGGTGCAGTCCGAACCAGCCAAGCCACTTCCCGGCTGGCAGATCGTTGACGTGCAATTTTTCCCGCGCGACGGTCAGGGCGGGTTTTTCGACAATGAGCGAAACGTCAATCAGGCACGGATTGTCCGCACAGCGTGTTCCGGCAATAGTGCCGTAGCCTTTCAATTCATTGGCTGAAATCCGGTTCACGGCTGAAACACATTTGCCGTCGGAAACTTCGGCCGTGTCCGCCAGTTCGCGATAAGGCGAGTGTGTGCCGCAGTGGCCACCGTGTTTGCCGCGAAACAAATGATCGCCGAGCGCCAGCAGCACCATTTCGCCCGCTGCAAAATTCTTCGTCTGGAAAACGGCGTGTCCGTAGCCTTCCTGCGCGCGCTGGACGGCAAAGCTGACACGTTTTTCAAAAAGACGCATTTGTTCGGCCTCTTGGAAAAGCGCCGGATATTTTTCCAGCCGCTTGAGATAGGCATCGTCCGGGCCGCGCAAATAATCGCGCACCATTTCATCCTCCCCTGGCTGAACGATGACGCAAATCTCCTCGATGCCGGCGGCTTCGAGTTCGAGCAGGTGATAATGAAACAAGGCGCGAGCGATGCCATCCAGGCCGACTACGGGGAACAGTTCCTTTTTTACCGCGTGCGATGCCGGGAAATGGCGCGTGCCGAGTCCGGCGATGGGGATGACGGCTTTGCGGACTTTCATTTGCAAACGTCGAATCGTTTCCAGCCGTTCGCGCCGAAGGCGTAGCGCTTGGCACCGAATTCAATCGCGCCGGGCGACATGCCCTCAAAAATGTCCGGTATCACTCCGACGCGACGTGAAAATTCGACGGCGATTTGGGGGACATGTTCCTTCAGCGCCTCGATTTTGCCGAACACGGCCACTGTGCCGCCGGTTCCGCCGCCGGTGATTTTTGCTCCATAAAGTCCGTTTTCCGGACCGCGTTTGCGGACGGCCTCCACCAGGAAATTCACCTCCGGCACCGAAAGCCGGCAGTTGTCGCGGTAGCTTTCGTGCGCGCCATACATCATTTCGCCGGCCTCGACGCAGGCGCGTTCGTCACCGACGGAAGCCGAGTGCAGCGACTCGATGAATTTCAGCACGCGCTCATTTTCCCCGATGGGATGACGCGTGGGACCGGCGACGCGGTAGGTCGCATCCGGCTGCACGGTTGTCACCGGGTCGTCATGCGTCTTGTATTTCACGAGAAAATCCGAACCGAGAATGGTTTCAGGTATTTGCGGCTCGTATTCGGCCTTCAGTTCGCCCACTGAAATTTCGGTGAGGTAATTCAGCGCCGCCCGGCCAGTCCTGGCACGGAGTTCATTGATGATTTTTTTGCCCATGAACGCGCCAATGCGGACGTTGCCGTAGGCGTTACCGGCGACGGAATGGCGCACCATCGAGTTGATACCAACGAAGCCGGTGCCGGGCGGGATTTCCACCTCGCCGACAATCGATCCGGGACGGCAGAGGATGTGCGTCAGTTTGCTCTCGCGACCGCTGGCCACGGCAATCTGGTCCATGATGCCGCATGGCGCGCCGACGACGTGGTTTTCCGCCATCTGGCCGAGCCGCGCGATGCGCGCGCCGTCAAGTTCGAGGCCAAGATAGGCGTTGAGACATGACAGCGTGCCAATTTCCACGGCGGCGGAACTGCCGATTCCCACGTTCATCGGCACCGCGCTCAATAACATGAAACTGAAACCGTAAGGCAATTCAATGGATTCCTCTTTCAACAAGGTGAAAATGCTTCCACCGATATAGGCCGCCCAGACAGCGAGGGGATTGGCCAGGCAAAGCTCGCGCATTTGCGTGTAGTCGCCAATGGCACCGCCCGAAGTCAGGTAATCCAGGGGGATGCGCGTTTCGACGGGCAGGCTGCGGTGGCCAACCTGCGCCGATCGGATGCGCAGCGTGCGATCGGTGCGCGCCTGCAACGCCATCAACATGCCGCGGCCCAGCACCGCTTCGCAGACATTGGCGCCGGAATAATCTGCGATGCCGCCCATCACGTCCAGTCTGGCGGGCACGCGCGCCACCCAGACCTCGCCGCTGTTGAAAAAACCGGCCAGGCCCGTCGGGTCGCTGTTCGGTTTGCGCAGGAGCTGCTCGAATTCGGAAATCTCAAACGGTGTCGCGTCGCTCATCGGTCGTCGCAGAAGAATGCCAGAAGCCGGCGGCGCGGTCACGCGGGAAAAGTCAGTCGTGATGGCGGAACAGCCGCCTCCGATTTTGGAGCAGATACCAAACGATCAGAATGTTCAGCGCCAGCACAATCAGCAGGCCGATTTTAGGGTGATGAAAAAATTCCGGGCGCGGTTCATCGGATGAGTTTGGCAAGTGGCGGCGCACCAGTTCAAAAACTTCAATCGGTATGAAAAATGCCGATTCGCCGATGGCCAGCCAGATGGCCCATTTCGCGCGAAACGCCAGCCCGGTGCCACCCACGAGCAGGAACAATCCATAAAGTGTCGTGCCCGACGCAAACACGCGCATATTTGTCGGGGTGACGGTATCCAGCCAGTCGGCGATGCCGGCAAAAAAGCTCCGTTCCGGATCGAGATGCACCCACCCCAAAAACTGATTGAACAAATCCGGCAAATCCTTGTTTGCGAGCGAAAAGATGCTCAATGCCAGCAGCAGGAGCAGCACGCCCTTGGTCAATTTGACCACGATGATGAAATACAACGTCGGCGCGCGCTTCTTTCCAGGCACGTTTGGATTTTTTGCGTTCTCGGTCATCAACGGATTTTAGACAGCAAAAAATCCAAAAGTTCAGATATTTTCAAGCGTTCCTGCCGTCCGTCATCGCGGTAACGGATCGTCACCGTGTCCAGTAGTTCCGGTTTTTCACCGAGTGTGTCGAAGTCAATCGTCACGCAGAACGGCGTGCCCGCCTCATCCTGGCGCGCGTAACGGCGGCCAATCGAACCTCCGTCGTCGTAATACACGTTCATCCACGGACGCAACAAATCACGGACGGCAAGCGCCTTCTTGACCAGCTCCGGCTTGTTTTTCAACAGCGGAAGCACGCCGACTTTAACCGGCGCGATGCGCGGATGAAATTTCATCACCACCGTTGTCTCACTTTTGCCTTTGTCGTCAACCTTGATAGCTTCGGAATAGGCGTTTGAAATGAGCGCGAGGATCAAACGGTCAACGCCCGCGCTCGGCTCGATGACATGCGGAATGTATTGACCCTTGGCCAGTCCGTTAGCGTCATCCGTCGCCTGCTTCTGCGCCAACTCGGCCTCTACGCCGGATTTCAAAAGGTAATTTTTCCGGTTCTCGTAATAACGCTTCCAGAGTTCGTCTAGTTTTTCCGTCGACAATTTCGCCCACGCAGCACGCAACTCTTCGTCAAACACACCCATCGGCTTGCCGGAAAAACGCGCGTGCTGGCTCAAATCAAAATCGCTGCGCGCGGCGATGCCTTCCAGTTCGTCGCCGGTCACGTTGCCGTTCTGATCTTTTTTGCTGAAAGGAAATTTGAACAAAATATCCGTGCAGGCGCGGGCGTAATGCGCCAGTTCCGCCGGCGTCTGCCTGTGAAAACCGAGCGTCGAGCGGTCCAGGCCTATGCCTTCGTAGAAGCGCACGCGCTCCTCGACCCAGTATTGATGCCACGCCTGCCAGCCCCAATTCGGCTTAGGCTCGCCGGGGTGACCGGTTTCGGGCACGGTCGCCACGGTGCCGGAAATCGCCTCAATGACTTCATCCGGTTTGATGAAAAATTCCAATTCCATCTGCTCGAACTCGCGTGATCGGAAGGTGAAATTGCGCGGCGTGACCTCGTTGCGGAACGCCTTGCCGACCTGCGCGATGCCAAACGGCACCTTCTGGCGCGACGTTTCCAAAACATTCTTGAACTGCGCGAAAATCGCCTGCGCGGTTTCCGGGCGCAGGTAAGCGATGTCCGCCGCCGTCGCCGTCGGACCAACATAGGTTTGAAACATCAGGTTGAAGGCGCGCGCCCCGGTTTTCTCGCCGTGACATTCGTTGACGCACTTGCTCGGCTTTTGCGGGCAGGCGATCTCATCCGTTTGATCAGCGCGAAACCGGCCCTTGCATGTCTTGCAGTCAATCATCGGATCGCTGAACGTCGCTACGTGGCCGGAAGCCTCCCAGATTTTTGGCGACATGATGATGGTCGCTTCAAGGCCGGCGACATCGTCGCGCTGGCGGGTCATGGCGTTCCACCAGAGTTCCTTGACGTTGCGCTTGAGGTCCGCGCCGAGCGGGCCATAATCCCAGAAGCCGTTGATGCCGCCATAAATCTCGGAGGATTGAAAAACGAACCCGCGCCGCTTGCACAGCGACACGATTTTTTCCATTAACACATTCTCTTTCGGCTCGGCCATAGGGTCGGTCAGTGTTTGCGAAGCCGGCGTCGGTGTAAATCAGATTTTCAATGGCGGAGCGGCATTTAATGCGTGAACTTCACGCGCTCTGCGTGAAATTTTCACGCAAACGGCCCCCGGCAGGTTGAAAAATCCTCGGTTTTTCCAGTTTTATCTGGAATTTTGAAAGGCCAACGAGGCCAATTTTGGTTGGCATTGGCATTGCTTAAGATTTTCCAGAATTAATGTTGACAGCGGGCGCGCTCGGAGTAGAGTTTGTCCCTTGTCACCCGAACGAAACAACAACAACAAACCATTGAACCTATGAAAAGCATTCTCAAACAGAAAAAGGCTTTCACACTGATTGAACTCCTCGTCGTAATCGCCATCATCGCCATTCTGGCGGCCATGTTGCTGCCGGCGCTCGCCGCTGCCAAGCGCAAGGCGCAGAAAATCAACTGCGTTAACAATCTCAAGCAAGTCGGCATCGCCTTCCGAATCTGGGAAGGGGACAACGGCGACAAATATCCCATGGCCCTCGCGTCAGCCCAAGGCGGCGCCAATGAAATGGTTTCAAGTCTTGGCAACTCCGGAACCACAACCACACCGACTCCCGGTCCTGCCAACAAGCTAAATGTGCCTTATCTATTTTCGGTGATGTCAAATGAGCTGGCCACGCCCAAAATATTGTTGTGCCCATCGGATGCCTCTTATCGCTCAGTAGGCTTGAACTTTAGCTGCTCATCTCTCGGTCCCGTAACAGCTAATTATGCGCTTTCAAACGGCGTTGTCAGCTACTTCGTTTGTGGAGACGCATCGGACGCCTATCCGCAGTTGATTCTTGCCGGCGACCGCAACATCGGCACGGTAGCCAATTCGGGTTCAGCAGCCTCTGGCTCCGTCAGCGGAACTGCCGGTGCTGCCTCGGGGAGTGCCATAACTGGCAGCGCTTTATGGCAAAACGGCACCGTTTCCGGCAACTATTGGGCTTGGACCTCTGCCGATATGCATCTTAAAACCGGCAATCTCGGGTTGACTGACGGCAGTGTCGCATCGGACACGGTTTCAGCCGAGCAAACGCAATTTAGCAATGCGACAAACGGTTTCAACAGCACCGTCATCTGGTATAACTTTCCGCAATAAGCTGGGTTTGGCTTGAACAAGCGAGGCATCCGCGAGGGTGCCTCGTTTTGCTTTTATCCCGATGCTTCCTGCATGGCCAAATTCGTGCCAAATCCGGACCTGTAAACCCACCACCATGATTTCTTTGGAGCGCTGCACGGCTGACACATGGCTTGCGTCCCAATTGGCAAATGCGCATTCTTCCCATGCAAAACAACAAAATGGCCATGAAAAAACTCCTTTGGATTCTGCCGTTCGCACTCGCCTCCAGCCTGTATGCCGCGCCCAAAACCAATCCGTCCGGCGCCGAAACCAACGCTCCGGTCGGGAAAGATGAGGCCGCCACTATCCCGGACGCCTCGCACAAGCCGGTTTTCACCACCAATACCATCACCATCGCCTCCCAGCGCATCACCTACGTGGCGGAGACGGGCATGCTGCCGATTCTCGCACCCACCGGTTCGGTACGCGCATCGGTCTTTTATGTCGCGTATACGCGCGCAGACACATTGCCAGGTGGTGGCACCACCAACAAGGCCGCTCGTCCGGTCACGTTCTGCTTCAACGGCGGGCCCGGCTCGTCTTCAGTGTGGTTGCATCTGGGCGCGCTCGGCCCGCGCCGGGTGAAGATGAACGAGAACGGCACGCTGCCGCCGCCGCCATTCGGCCTGACGGACAACGAGTATTCCATTCTGGACGGGAGCGACCTTGTGTTTATTGACCCTGTTGCCACCGGCTTCAGCCGCCCGGCGAAGGACGAAAAGGCTGATGACTTTTTCGGCAACTCCGCCGACCTGGATTCCGTGGGTGAGTTCATCCGGCTCTGGACGACGCGGCACGACCGCTGGCTCTCACCAAAATATCTCTGCGGCGAAAGCTACGGAGTTTACCGCGCGGCAGGCCTGGCGGACCATTTGAGCTCGCGCTACGGCATGTATTTGAACGGGCTGATTCTCGTTTCCGGTGTGCTGGACTTCGCGACCATTTACGACAATCCGGGCAACGATGTGCCCTATCCGCTCTATCTGCCGGCTTACACTGCGGCGGCGCATTTCCACAACAAGCTGCCGCCGGACTTGCAGACGGATTTGCCGAAGGCGCTTGCCGAGACACGCGAATTTGCGAAAGGCGAATACGCCTCGGCATTGCAGCGGGGCGATTCGCTCTCCGCCGACGAACATAAAAAAGTCGCCGACGAACTCGCCCGGCTCACCGGCTTGAAACTGTCGGTCATCGAGGACAACAACCTGCGGATTGATGAAGGCGTTTTCCGCAAACAATTGCTGCACGACGAAGGTTTGATTCTCGGCGCGTACGACGCGCGAATCACCGGGCGCGATGCCGATCCGGCATCGCCCTATCCGGATTTTGATCCGTCGGACGCGGCGGTGGTCGGACCTTTTTCCGCCGCGATGAATTCCTATGTGCGCGGGGAATTGAAGTTCGAGGATGATTTGCCCTACGAAATCCTCGCCGGTGTCCAGCCATGGAATTATGGCGTGCGCAACACCTATGCCAGCGCAGGCGACCGGCTCGCGGACATCATGAACCAAAATCCTTACATGAAAATCCTCGTGCTCGGCGGGCGCTGCGATCTGGTCTGCCCCATTGACACGGTGCATTACGCGCTCGACCACATGCAGGTCGACCCATCCTACCGCACGAACATCACCTACGCCGAGTTTGATGCCGGCCACATGATGTATATCAACCTGCCGGATTTGAAGAAATTGCACACGACGGTGGAGGATTTTCTGAAATGATTTTCGCAGCGGACGGCGTGAGCCGGCTCATTCCCTGAAATCAGAGCGAACTGACGTTCGCTGCTAAGATTATTGATGCACTTTAATCAGAGTCTTGATGGCGTGGTTGCCTGCGGCCATTGACTTGAATAATTCCGGCAAGTTCGTCAGCGGACATTCGCCGTCCACGAAATCGCCCGCGTGAATGACGCCCGCCTCGATGAATTCCAGCGCCCGCCGGATAGCGCGCGGCGTGTGGTGAAAACTCGCCAGCAACGTGAGGTCGGAATAATGGATGAAGGTCGTGTCCAGCGTGACAGTGGTGCCCGACGGGCAACCGCCGAAAAAATTGATCGTGCCGCCCTTGCGCACCAGATGCACGCTCGCCTCCCAAGTCTCGGGGCGGCCCACCGCTTCCACGACCACGTCAAAATGCGTCTTCGTCGCCGCGCGAACTTTAGCAGGCAGGTTCGAGCCGTCGCCGATGTCAATCGTCTGGTTCGCACCGAGCCGTTGGGCCGCCTCCAAGCGCACCGCGCGTCTGCCAGCAACCGTCACTTCGCAGCCAAGACTTTTTGCCAGCGCGGTGAACATCAGGCCGATCGGCCCGGCGCCAACGACGAGCACATGCTGGCCGACGCGCAATTTCGCGTCGTCCACACCCTGCACAACGCACGCCAGCGGTTCGGTGAGCGCGGCATCTGCAAAATCCGTCTCCGGTTTGAGTCGCAGAAGATTTTTTTGGACAAGGCGCGCAGGCACGACGATGGATTCGGCATAAGCGCCATTGAGAAATTGCAAATCGTCGCAGATGTTTTCCTGTCCGGCCCCGCAGTGGAAACAGTTTCCGCACGGCGCGGAATTGGCTGGAACCACGCGGTCGCCGATTTTCCAGCCAGACTCCAAACTGCCATCTCCCAGCTCCGAAATCACTCCGGCCAATTCATGGCCGAAGACAGCGGGCGGCACAATCATTTTGGCGTGGTAGCCGCGTTTGAAAACCTTGAGGTCGGTGCCGCAGGTCAACGCAGCCCCGATGAGGACGCGGACTTCTCCTGATTTCAGGGCGGGGGGCGTGACATCTTCAATCTGAATGTTTTCCTTCCCGTGGAGGATGGCGGCTTTCACGGGCACAGTTTATGAATGTGCGGTGTCGCCGCAAACCTTAGTTTGCATCGCGCACCGGCGATGCTTTCACAAAATTTGTCTGCCGCAGATAAATTGGCTGCAGCTTTTCGCCGGGTGTGAAGTCGCTTCGGTGCGCAGCCAGTTCCGCCAGCGCTGTCGCGCGCGGGAAGATGATCCTGCCGTTCGGAAACCATTTAGTCGCTTCTGGCCCAATTATAATGCCGCTTTCAGTCGCCCGTGATTGGACTTCCGCCAGCGATAATATTCTCAGCGGTGTAATCTCCCCCCAACCGCTCGGGACGATTTCATAGGTCGCCAGATAAAATTCATTCCGCTGCGCGTCAACCACCACATCCACGCGCCCGAGGATTTTTTCCGCCCGTGCCTGCGCCGCGATGGCTTCCGCGCTGCTGACGCCAAGCATCTCCACGCCGCGCGCCAGTTGCCAGCCCTGCGCCAGTGAAATGGCCGCGCGAATGCCGGTATACGAACCGGGACCGAGGCCGACGGCCAGCACGCCAATCTGTTCGCGCTCAATTTTCGCCTTTGCCAGTGCCTGCTCAATCATCCCAAAGGCATTCGCCCCGCGTTCGCCGGTTTCGACGACTTCGGCGGTGATAGGCGCTCCGCCAGTCCGCAAAACGGCCACGCTTCGTTGTGACGAGGAAAATTCAAGCGCCAGGATCGTCATAAACAATTTTTCGTTCCGTCTCTCCAACAATTTCAATTTTCATTTTTCTCAAATTTGTCATTCGCAATTCCTCATTCGCAATTCGCTCTGCCCATTCAATCACCGTCACGCCGTCCGGCTGCAAGAATTCCTCAAGTCCGGCGGACAGAATCTGCCCGCGAGATTCCAACCTGTACAGATCCAGATGGAACAGCCGCAACCGCCCGCCGTCGTATTCGTTGACAAGCGTGAACGTCGGTGAATGCACCCGCGCCGCAATGCCGAGTCCGCGCGCGAGGCCTTTCACCAGTTGCGTTTTGCCCGCGCCGAGTTCGCCGGATAATGCAATAACCAGTCCCTGCCGCGCCTCGCGGCCAAAGCCTTCGCCGAGCGATTCGGTTTCCGCCGGGCTATGTGAAATGAACGTAGCCATGGGTGTTCAACTTTTGCGCGCCGGTTTTGTCGCGAAGGATGACACCTTCGCCCGCGATAATTTTGCCGATGCAGCTCAATTTCAGCTTCGGATATTTTTTCTTCCACGCGTCTAGCAGCTTCACCGCGTCACCGCCGGCAACCGTGAACAGCAGTTCAAAATCCTCGCCGTCCGTCAGCGCGGCGGTAAACGCCGGCTTTTCCCGTGCCCGCAATTTCGCCGCGCGGGAAACCGGAATCGCACTCCTCAACAATTCCGCGCCGATGTGGCTGGCTTTCAAAATATGGCGCAGATCCCCGGCCAGACCGTCGCTCAAATCAATCATCGCGTGGATTGAATAATGTTCCGCCAGCCATCGCGCCTCTTCGAGTCGAGGCTCGAATTCCAGGTGCTTTTCAGCCAGGGAACCACCGAGTTCGCCGGTCACAAAAATGGCGTCGCCAACTTTCGCGCCGGAGCGGAGCACCTGTTTTCCGCATACGACGGTTCCGATGAGTGCAATGGAAATTAGAATGCGCTCCGGGTTCGTCGTCGTTTCGCCGCCAACAATGGCAACGCCGTATTTTTCTGCGAGTGCGTTCATGCCGTCGTAGATTTTCGCCACGAATCCCGGCTCGAACTTCTCCGGCAGGCCAAGGGTGACAAGCGCGGCGACAGGCGTGCCGGCCATCGCGGCGATGTCGCTCAAGCACCGGGCCAGAGCCTTGTGCCCGATTTTTTCCGGCGGTGTGTCCTTCGTGAAATGGATTCCTTCCACCACCGCGTCTGTCTTGAACAGAACCAATTTGTCCGGAGCGCCCAGATCTAACACGGCGCAATCATCACCCGCGCCAACGAGAACGTTTGCGTTAGTCGGCAGCGATTTTGCCAGGCTCGCTATAAGTTCGAATTCGTTCATTTCACCAACTGGACATGCAGGGATTTTTGCAGGAACTCGTTGATTTGCGGCAAAAAATGGAGCGCAACGAGATTGGTGGCGTTGAACAGCGAGTGCGCGGCGATAGGTGCAAGCAGATTGTCGGTCATTTCGTAAAGCCACGTCAGCGCAAGCGCAAGCGCGAACAGCGGCACGAACGTCCCGGCATCGAAATGGATCGCGGCAAAAATCGCACTGACGCCAAAAAGGGCGGCGCGCGGCGAACCAAGTTGTTTCACGAACGGATAAAGCATCCCTCGAAAGACAAATTCCTCTGCGACGGGCGCGATGACAATGGCAAAAGTTCCAAAACAAACGCGCAGCCAGAAGGCTTTTAAACCGAGATAAATCGCCACGGCAGGCTGGCTTTCAACCGGCACGCCAATTTTTTCCAGTTCAACGCCGGAGAAACCTTGCAGCAGCCAGACTGCGGGCAGTGTGAAGGCCAGAACGCCGACTGCCAGCAGGAGTGATTTCCCCAAATCCGGTCCGCGCAATCCGAACGCATCGCGCCAGTTGATTTTGTGCAGACGCAAAAAAACCAGGATGAAAATCCACGCCGGGCCTTCGATGCCCAGCGTGCCAAGCAGTGCAAATCCGGCATCGTCGGGGTTTTGAAATCCGGCAAGACCGCTTTTTTGTAGTAGCAACGCCAACATGGCCACGAAGCCATAGCACGCGAACATCGCCGCTCCAAACAGGAGGACGAATTCTGGTTGCCATGGCTTTTTTGACAGCATGGCGCCAGCCTAGCGCAGCCGCGCGCGGGTGACGACGCAAAATTATTGGCGGTGAACCTGATTATGAGGCAGAGTTTCGGCGATGTCCGCCAAACATACCAACCGTCTGGCACGGGAGAAATCGCCGTATCTGCTCCAGCACGCGCACAACCCCGTGGACTGGTTCGCGTGGAACGAGGAGGCGTTCGAAAAAGCACGCCGCGAGAACAAGCCCGTTTTCTTGAGCATTGGCTATTCCACCTGCCACTGGTGCCACGTCATGGAACGCGAGTCGTTTGAAGACGAGCGCATCGGTCAATTTCTCAACGAACATTTCGTGAGCATCAAGGTGGATCGAGAGGAGCGCCCGGACGTGGACAAGATTTACATGACATTCGTGCAATCCACGACCGGCAGCGGCGGCTGGCCTACGAATGTTTTTCTAACGCCGGATTTGAAGCCGTTTTTCGGCGGCACTTATTTTCCGCCGGACGCGCGCTACGGCCGTCCAAGCTTTCTCCAACTGCTTCAGCAAATCAGCCAGCTCTGGCTGGAGCGAAAAAGTGAAATCGCCGCGTCCGCCGAAGAAATTCACGCGCGGCTTGCAGCGGCAACCTCCAATTCGGAAGAGAAGGATTTGCCGCTGTCGGCGGACTTTTTGAAGAACGCAGCAAAGGTTTTTAAATCTAATTACGATCCGGTCAACGGTGGCTTCGGCGGCGCGCCGAAATTTCCGCAGCCGGGTTTTCCATCGCTGCTGCTGCGCTGCGCAAAACGGTTTCACGACGACGAGGCGGCCCGGATGGTCCTGCACACCTGCGAACGCATGGCCGCCGGCGGCATCCACGACCACTTGGGCGGCGGATTTGCGCGCTACGCTGTGGACGCCGAATGGCTAGTGCCTCATTTCGAGAAAATGCTCTACGACAACGCACAGCTCGCACAGCTTTATTTGGACGCATTTCTCGTCAGTGGCGATTTTCGCCATGCGGAATTTGCGCGCGACATTTTGGATTACGTTTTGCGTGACATGACGCATCCTGGCGGCGGATTTTATTCCGCCGAGGACGCCGACAGCGAAGGCCACGAGGGGAAGTTTTATTGCTGGACGATGGACGAACTTTCCAGGCTGCTGACCGTGGATGAATTTATTGTGGCTGCGCACTACTTCGGAATCACGGCGGACGGAAACTTCGTTGACCACAGCCATCCGCAACCATTGTCGGGGCAAAATGTGTTAAGCGTCGTCAATCCGAACGTGCCTGCTGAAGACGGGCCGCTGCTTGCATCCGCCAAAAGGAAAATGTCCGACTTCCGCGCAAAACGAATCCGGCCGCATCTCGACGACAAGATTCTTGCGTCTTGGAACGGCTTGATGCTCGGCGCATTTGCGCGGGCATCCGCAGTTTTGGGCGACAAAAAATACCGCGCAGCTGCGGAGAGAAATCTGGCGTTCATCCAAGGGAAGCTTTGGGACGAAAAATCCCGGATGCTTTTCCACCGCTGGCGGGATGGTGAACACGACAATGTGCAGTTGCTCGAAGGTTATGCGTTTCTGCTTTCCGGCGTCGTCGAGTTTTACGAAACTACGCTGGATCCAAAGCATCTGGACTTTGCCGTTGCGCTCGCCGGAGCGATGCTCGCCAGATTTTACGACGCGGAGAACGGGGGTTTCTGGCAGAGCGCGAAAGACGCAAAGGATTTGATTTTGCGCGTGAAGGACGATTACGACGGCGCGGAACCATCCGGCAATTCCGTCGCCACGCTTGCGCTGTTGAAACTGGGCGCCATTACCGGGCGGAAAGACTTCACTGAAGCTGCCCAAAAGACCTTGGGACTGTTCTCGCACCGGCTGCAAAATGTCCCGCAGGCAATGCCGTCCATGCTGCACGCGCTGGATTTTTCACTGCAGGAACCGAAGCGCGTTGTTGTCGCGGGCAATTCAGAATCAATCGAATTTCATAAACTGCTCCGCGCTGCGCATTCAGTTTACCAGCCGGACAAGATTATTTTGGGCAATACTGGTGTGGTAGATGAGTTTGCGCAAACGCTGCCGGCGAAGGACGGGCCGATTATTTATCTTTGCACCGGCCAGTCATGCCAGCCGCCAACAGGCGACACGGCGGTGGTAATAAAAATGCTGGAATAACCATCGTTAGACCGCGCTGTCGCCCTGTTCCTCGGTGCGGATGCGGTAGGCATCGTCAATTGTTGAGACGAAGACCTTGCCGTCGCCGATCTTGCCCGTCTTGGCCGCCTTGATGATGGCTTGGACAGCCTGCGCCGCGAGATTGTCAGGCAGGATGCTTTCAATTTTTATCTTGGGCAGAAAATCCACGGTGTATTCGCTTCCGCGGTAAATTTCGGTGTGGCCTTTCTGGCGGCCAAAACCTTTCACCTCGGTGACGGTCATGCCCTGGATGCCGATTTCGTTCAGGGCGGTTTTGACGTCGTTTAATTTGAACGGCTTGATGATGGCCTCGATTTTTTTCATAACAATCAAGTTTGGTTATTCCGTATAAGCGCGTTCGCCGTGTTGCGTGAGGTCCAGGCCGGCATCCTCGTCTTCAATATGCACGCGCAGGCCGACCAGTTTGTCCACCAGCTTGAGGAGGATGAACGATGCGACGCCCGCAAAGATCGCCGTGAAAATAACTGCGATGGCTTGGTTGAAAAACTGGCTGGTTCCGCCGGCCAATGACACGGCAACGCCGTTGGCATGAAAAGTGGACGCAATTGCCGGGTTCACGGCCGCGTTCGCCAGAAAACCGAGCATCAACATGCCCGCCATGCTGCCGATGCCATGAACGCCAAACACGTCCAGCGAATCGTCGTAGGCGAATCGAGCCTTCAATTTCGTCACGGCAAAATAACAAATGATGCCCGCAGCCAGCCCGATGCAAAATGCCGCCGGCACCGAAACAAATCCCGACGCGGGTGTGACGGTGGCCAGCCCCGCGACCATGCCGGACGCCGCACCAAGCACGCTGGGCCTGCCCTTGTGCAGCCATTCGGTCGCCGCCCAGCTCAAGGCGGCGGCAGCGGCGGAAAAATGCGTCGCGGCAAACGCGCTCGTGGCGAGGGCACCGGCGCTGAGCGCGCTGCCACCGTTGAATCCAAACCAGCCAACCCAAAGCAATCCCGCCCCGATGAGGCTCAACACGACGTTATGCGGCATCATCGGTTCCTGCGGATAGCCGCTACGCCTGCCCAACACGAGCGCGCAGACGAGCGCCGAGACGCCGGAACTGATGTGAACGACCGTGCCGCCGGCGAAATCCAGCACCGGGATTTTTCCGCCGAGCGACCAGTTGAAATAGCCGCCCGTACCCCAAACCATGTGGCACAGCGGAAAATAAACGACCGTGACCCAGAGCAGCGCGAACAGGACGTAGGCCTTGAACTTGATCCGTTCCGCGACCGCGCCGCTGATGAGCGCGGGCGTGATGATGGCGAACATCATTTGAAACAGCATGAACGTTTGCTGCGGCACCGTGGCCGAGTAATTCGGATTCGGCGCGCCTCCGACACCCTTGAGCAGGAAATAGGTCAGTGGATTTCCGACGAACGCGTTGCCGGGCGCGAACGCCACGCTGTAACCGAACAGCATCCACAGCGACGACACCAGCGCCATGAGAATCAGGCTGTGCATCATCGTGGAGAGGACGTTTTTACTGCGCACCAGTCCTCCATAAAACAAAATCAGCCCCGGCGCGGTCATCATCAGCACCAGCGCGCAACTGGCAAGCATCCACGCGTTGTCCCCGGTGTTGATGGCCGGCGCGGCCGGCTGCGAAGTCTGTTCGAGTCGGGCCACGCGCTGCTCCAGCGAGGCGCCAGCATCTGTGGCGTTTGCCAGTGTCGCGCCGAATCCAAGCAAGACGAAGACGATGGGCACAAGAAGAAACAGTCGGGCGGATTTGGCAAAATTATGCAGGAAGGTTATGGCGATCAATTCATTTGGAAAGACAACATCGCGTGACGATGATGAGCGGCCAAGAATCATGGCCGCATAATGAAGCAAATAGATAACCGGGTCTAGCCGGATTTTGGCAAACCTTTGCCAAAAATTAACCGCCGGATTCCCGCCGCTCCCGGTAAGCCGGCTGGAGTTTGTGCAGCGCGCGGCGCAGCGATTCAATCTCGCGTTCGTCTGCGAACTTCTGTTGCTCGGCCAGTTCCACCAGCCGCAATACCTCCACCATCTGCTCCAATGACTGCTCCAATGATTCGACGATTTGCCTGACTTCTTCAACGGTCTGCCCAATGGCCGAACCCTCTGGCTTTGCAGTGCGAGTCGCCGGAAGAACAGCCGGAACGGATGGAACATGAGGAACAGGCGGTTGAATCCTATGCTTCGATGGCGCGGGGTGCACCGGCATCTCCTCACGCAAGCGGATAGGTGATTCAATTTGTTTCGCCGGTGATTCCGCTTCCGCAGATTGTCCTGGAATTGTTGCGGCCGGTGCGGGCGTGGCAATTTCCTCCGCTGGCGATGCTGCTGCTGGTTGACGCGAACTGCGGCTGCGTCCGCGCCCGCCGCGACGCCCGCGCCGTCGTCCGCCACCCGGATTTCGCGGCGGCACGGAAGGCTTCAATTCCATGGGTTGTTGATAAGACATTCCTCCGCCGAGCATGACGCGAAGACGGACAAAAGCAATGGCGAATTGCGACTACTTTTTCACAAACAGCGCGAGCGAGGCCGTAAAACCGTGCAGATAATTTTTCCCGCCGACTGGACCGATCTCGCCATTGCAGAAAAATCCGGCGAGACCGAGCGGGCCGAGCTGTTTCTGCACCAGACCGGCATCGTGGTCTGGCGCGCCGAAAAGATTCTTTCCCCGTCCGTTGCAGCAGCAGAGGCAGCCGCCGTAAATCGTTGCGCCGTCGAGCTGCCTTTTGGCGCGGGCGAGCAATTCGTTCATGTCCTCGGTCGCCGCCGCCGCGTCGCGCCGCTGAAATTGCATCATCTGCCCCGCGCGTGGCAGAGCGCCGACCGCCAGCACGCCGGAATTCGGGTCGCCGCCGATGAGATTGCGCACCAGAAAGTCGCCACGATGAAAATCCTCGAGGTATTGGTTGACGACCAGACCGATGAGCAGGTTGCCCTGCGCCTTGCGCTGTTCGTCGGGAGGAAGTTTTTGAAAAGTCTCGGCCAGCACTGCATAAGCCGGCCGGTTGCCAATATGGTGGATTATGTTTTTTTCCACGCGAGTGAGCGTCCACGTCTCGCCGATGGGTGTGCAACCTTGTGAAATGACGCCGGCCAGCTTCACGGCGCCGCCGACGGAAATCGCCACGCCGCCCTCCTCAAACACGTCGCCGTTCAAATAAACCTGCGTGGTCTGATCTGAAAAATTCCCGCTGGCCAGCCCTCCAAACGTCGGCACCGGCGCATAGGCTTCATTCCAGCCGCGAATCCAGCTTTCCGAGTCGAGATGAAACGGGTCAACAAACACCAGCCAGCCGTTGGTATGCTTCGGCTCGACGCCGGTTTCTAGATGCCAATACGCGCCGTTCGCCTCCTCGACCTGGGCCTGGGTGAAATGGACGCCGTTCACTTCCGCGCTTGGCAGCGAATAAAGCGCCAGCACCAGACCGTCCGTGTTTTCCATCTCACGCGCGCCGGCAATCAGCCCGGTACTCGAACAGCCAGCCAGCAGAGGGATGCGGGCGTGGACGCGCAGAATTTCCAGCGCCGCTTTCGCGTGCGGAAATAATTTCGGCGACATGAACACCAGGCCGAGCGAAACCTGTGGCGCAAGCAGTTGTCCCCGCAGGTTCTCCGCCCATTCGCGCAGGCGGTTTTCTTCAAAATCGCCTGGCCAGTGCGCCGCGATGGAAAATTCGGTGTTCACATTCCTACCTTAACCATGCCACAACTTTCTCGCCCGACCAAATCTCTTTTAACCCTTGGCGCTCGCGCGTAACGGCGAATCTTTTCCCGTTCACCAGAACTTCGGCGGCCAGAGGACGCGCGTTGTAATTGGACGCCATCACAAAACCGTAGGCGCCCGCGCTCAACAGCGCAAGGTAATCGCCCTCGCCGACCTTCAGCAAAGGACGTTCCTTGCAAAAATAATCGCCAGACTCACAAATGCCGCCGACGACGTCGGAGGAAATCTTCGCGCCACCCCGTTTTGTGAGCGGAATAATTTCATGATAGGAATCGTAAAACGCCGGGCGGATCAAATCGTTCATTGCGGCATCCACAATAACGAAATTCTTTTTGCCGGTGTGCTTCACATATTCGACGCAGGTGACCAAAATGCCCGCGTTGCCGGAGATAAACCGCCCCGGCTCAAGCAGGATTTTCAGGCCGAGCGGCTTCAACAGCGGCACGAGCCGCCCGGCATATTTTTGCGGCGTCAAAACATCTTTGGCAGCGGACGATTTCCACCATGCCGTGGCGCCGCTCGCCAGCGCAGGCTGATAAACAATACCCAGCCCGCCGCCGATGCTGAAAAATTCCAGCGCATATTTGTCTTTCAGCCGTTTCAACAGCGGCAGGACCTTCCGCACCGCCTGTTCAAACGGCGACACGGAGGTAAGTTGCGAGCCAATATGCATTTGCAATCCACGCAGCCGCAGGTTCTTCAGCCTGCTTGCGCGGGCATAAACGCCTTCGACCTGCTCGAAAGCGATGCCGAATTTGTTCTCGTAGGTGCCGGTGGTGATTTTTGCGTGTGTGTGCGCCTCGACGTTCGGATTCACGCGCACGGCGACGGGTGCGATTTTTTTCAGTCGCGCGGCGACCCGGTTGATGCGTTGCAATTCAGCCTCGCTCTCGGCGTTGAAGGAGTAAATTTCCTGGCGCAGCGCGAATTCAATTTCCCACTCCGTTTTGCCGACTCCCGCGAAAACACATTTGCACGGGTCGCCGCCCGCCGCGATGACGCGGCGCAATTCGCCGCCGCTGACGATGTCGAAGCCGGCGCCGAGGTTGGCCAGTGTCCGCAGCACGGAAAGATTGGAATTCGCCTTCATTGCGAAGCAAACCAAGTGATCGATCGGTGCAAGCGCGACGTCCAGCCGGGCATAGTGTTCCGTCAGCGTCCGCTGGGAATAGACGTAGAGCGGCGTGCCATATTTTTTTGCAAGCGACTCGACGGCGACACCTTCGCAGAACAATTTATTTCCGACATAACGAAAATCGTGCATGACGCATGAAGTTTAGGGTTCAGAGTTCAAAGTTCAAGGTTGCTAAACAAAAAAACCCGCCGGAGAAAATCCGGCGGGCGGAATCGAAGGGACAGTTCAAGGCTCGGACAGGATCGCCGCACGTTCTTTTTGGTATTCGTCCGGCGAAACCTGGTCAGCCATATATTTGGCAAGGAGTGCCTGCAACTCCGCCTCCTTCTGCGCCGAGATAGGAAGCGGCGGCGCTTCAATCGGTTTGAAACCCAGCGCTGCTCCAGTAGTACCCGCATTGGCTGGTGACGGATTGGCAACGGGACCGGCAGGTTTCGCGGGCGGCGTGGCAGCCACGCCTGACGGAGGCCCGAGCGCAGAGGTCGGTTGTGAATTGGTTTTGGGAACCATTGTCACAGGCGCCGCAGGTTGTGTTTCGGCAGGCATCGAGGTGGAGGGCGGAGTCGGAGCCGCATTCGTTGGCTGGGCCGCCTGTTCCTGCTCGGCACCGGAAGGTGTCACCACAACGACTGGCGGCGGCACAGACGCGGCAGGCGGAGTGGCTTCAGAAACTGCTGTCGCTGCCGGAGCGGATTGAGCTTCGGCGGGAGTCGAAACAGCTGGCGGAACTGGTGCGGCGGACGTGTCGGGTGTCGGAGCCGGAGCAGATTGGGTCACGGCTGCCGCATTGGTAGCAGCTTCCTGCGCGTCCAACTCTGCCATTTTTTGCTTCAACGCAGCACTCGCGATAGCTTGGGCCGACGTGCTGTCCAACGGCGCCTCGGCTGGTGCAGCGACGGCAGCGGGCGGCGGAGTAGCTTCGGGAACCGCTGTCGCTGCCGGAGCAGGTTGTGTTTCGACGGAAGACGGAGCTGCTGGCGGAACAGGTGCGGCGGACATGTCGGGAGTCGGAGCCGGAGCAACGGTGGCAGCTGGAGCCGACGCAGTTTCGGGAACTGGAGTCACAGCGGGTGCGGATTGTATTTCGGCGGGAGCCGGGGCAGCGGAAGGAGGAGTTGGCGTCGCATTCGTTGGCTGGCTTTGCTGCGTGTCCAGTTCGCTCATCTTTTCGATCAACGCCGCGCGCGCGGCTGCTTGCGCCGGAGTGTCATCCGCACGCACGAATGCAGAACCCGCCAAAAACGCCACGGCGCTTACTGCTGACAATAACTTGGAAATTCGCATCTCATTTTCTTACGCCAATTCATTGCCGGATGCAACTGCTTTTCCACTAGATGGAAACAGCCGCCGCCACACAAACGGCAGCGGACTGGCCAATGCCGAGCGCAACATGATGCCGCGAACCTCACCTCGCGAAACCTTCATGCGCTGCCCCAATTCGGCGACGCCGGCCGTGCGCAGCTTTTCAATCGTCCTCATGCCGATCAAAATCGGCCATGCGCACGCCATGCGGACACGGAATTGCCCAAACGGCACTGTGTTCGTGTAAGTCCAGCCCGCGCGCAAATGTGATTCGACCCTGTCAAGATGGTCTCGGAACAACGGCAGGAATTTCGGCTCACTTTCGGTCGACAATAAATTGTCCGGCGATAACCCGGCCGGTTTCAATTTTTCCAGCGGCAGATAGCAACGACCCTTTTTTAAATCCGCCGGCAAATCGCGCAGGATGTTCACCAATTGCAGCCCTTTACCGAACTCGATGCCATCGGCGATGAATTGTTTCTCATCCAATCGCGCATTCGGAAAAAGATGCGTGCGGCAAATCTTTGTCCAGAACTCGCCCACGCAGCCGGCCACGCGATAAGTGTAATCGTCCAGTTCCGCCGCCGTTTGCAGCGCGATGATTTTGTTTTGGTAGGGTGCGTCACTCCGTGCGCGCCGGTCGCCTCCGGTTACAGCGGCGGGCAGAGGACTGGCCGCCCTGCCTGATTCAAACCGCCGCAAGTCCAGTTCCTGTCCGCTTGCGATGGTCGCGAGAACATCGCGAACTAGTTTCAAATCCGTCGGCAAAAGTGTTTGCAACAAGACCAGACTGTTCTCGGTCCTTTCCAGCAACAATTTCTCAGCGGGCGAACCTTGCTGTTTGACAAGCTCGCCGAAATTCAGCGGCGCGGAAGATTGCCCTAGAATCCGTTCGCGGAGTTTCTGCAACGCATCAAGCCGTTGGTCGAGAGGGACGATTTCAGTGTCTGCGATGGTGTCCGTCATGCGCGCGAGCAGGTAGGCGAGGCCGATTTGCGGGCGCACGCGCGCGGGCAGCACGGCCAGCGTCAGATAAAACGAGCGCGACGTCGCCTTCAGCAAATCGCCCAACAATTCTCTGCGCGCATCGGACATCGCCAGCATGAAACACTGAACTGCCTCGAAAGTCAGCACCGGATTACATTCGCCGGTCGCACAAGATGACATTATGGCGGATTAATTATTGACCTTCACCGTCTGAAACTCGGAGGTCAGGATGCCCGTGGCGTCCCGGGCGACGACTGAAACCGTGTGGAATCCGTTGACTGCGGTTGTCGTATCCCATTTGATTGAATACGGAGGACTCTGCATTTCCGAACCGATGTCCGCGCCATCCACCCGGAACTGGACGCCCGCCACGCCGATTCCGCCGCCGCGGTGAACGGTGGCCGAGCAGGATATTTTGCCGGAAACCGTCGCGTCAGCAGTCGGAGCCGTGATAACATTCGAAAACGCCAGATTTTCCGACGGGAGCACCGTGCGACAAATGCGAAAACCAATTTCTTCACTTTTCGTATTCGGATTCCACTGCCAGTGGTTGGCCGACATTTCGTGATGCCCGCCGTCATTCCAAAACGCGCCGCCTTTGGCGATGCGTTCGCCGCCCGTCGCCGGGCCGGTCTGATCAATCTGCAAGGTCGCGGGATAATTATTGCTGCTGGCGGAATCATAGCGGTCGTTGCACCACATCCACAAATTCCCCGTCATGTCATAAACGCCATACGGATTCGGACGCAACGTGCCCACGTCGTGCGTCACACCCCCGCTGTTGCCGCTGGTGGAATTGCGATTTCTGGAGCCGTCACTCCATGAATACAAAAATTCGTTCGTGTTGAATTCATCGCCATAAAACAGCAGCGTGGTCGTCCGCGCGCGCGCGACAAATTCATTTTCCGCCGCCGTCAGCAGCCGGTAGCCGTTCCTGGTGATGTCCACTTCACCCGACTCCGAATACGCCGGCGTCAATCCTTCCTGCCGGCTCAAATCATTGCAATAGGCCACGGCCTCGTTCCACGACACGCGCTCGACCGGCAGATTGAGATCGCCATCCACTTGATGCTGGCTCGTGTTCGTCCGGTTGCTGACCGCCATGAACTGGCCTTGCGACAATTGCGTCGCGCGCATCAAAAAATCGTAAGTGAACCGCACGTCATGCACCGGTGTCGTCTGCGTCCATACGCGACCGCCCAGCACCTGGCCCATCAAGAACGTCTGGTCCTTGGAATGGATCAAAACCATCGTGTTCGGATCAACCGCCCATACTTGCCGGGCAAGTAACAGCGCGGCCAGCAAAAGACCGGCGTTCACTTTGGATGCGGCGCGGACGATGGGGAATGGATTCATATGAATATAGGAGCTGGCGGATTTTAACGAAGCGCTCGCTCGCATCAATCTAAAATAATCCGGCAGAAACGGGGCACGATGGCGCCTTGAGCAGATCATTTAAATGGCCATCCATCCGCCACGCAGGACAAAGATTCCCGCCCGCCAAGCCAGCCCGAAAGCCCCATTTGAATTCTTAAAGCTCCGACGAGGCAGCCCGGAGGATTGGCTTGGCAGGTTCAAACTCCCGTTTGGATCCTTTTACCCCCGGCGAGACATCTCGAAGCTATTGGGAGAGATCGCTGAGTGGAGCATTGAGTTCTCTGAGGTTCGAGAACATCATCTGACCTTCCTCAGAATTGAATTCTTTATACATCTCATCGGTTAAACCAACCATTAAAACTACAGCCATTGAAACGTGCTTTGCGATGACCCCACACAAAATTGAAAACACGAGAAGAACAATGCTCCACTTAAGCGAGAATTGAGCAACGATTTTTGAAATGGACTCGATGTGAGAAATTATTAAACCCAAAAGGGCTGCTTCACCGGTGACCACCCACAATGTTTATTGCATTCCCAAACTCGCTCCGCTCGTGGCGTGAACGAATGTCATGCGGAGGAATTTCTGTTCAGGGCTGAAGCCTCGGAGGTGTTCCATAATTTATGCGAGTCAATTTCACGAAAGCTGTTCCCGCCAGCGGGCCAGTTGCTTCGCGACTTCCTTCGTGCCCGGGGCGCCGGTAAGGTTCCGTTTCGCCATCGCCGTTTTCAGGTTGAACACGCCCAGCACGTCGCGGCCAAAGATTTTATCAATCCCTTGCAGTTCGGGGAGCGTCAGTTGGTTCAGCGGTTTGCCAGCCTTCGCTCCGCTACGGCTCGGCGAGTCGGTTTTTTCCGCCAGCGCCACCACCGCACCGACGATGTGATGCGCCTGCCGGAATGGCATTCCTTTTTTTACTAGATAATCTGCTAGGTCGGTGGCCAGCAATGCCGGGTCGGCGGCGGCGCAGGCGCACACGGGCTTGTTCACCTTGGTGTTGTTGAGCATCGCAGCCATGAGCCGCGTGGTGGCGCGCACGGTGTCGGCGGTGTCGAACAACCGTTCCTTGTCCTCCTGCAAATCGCGGTTGTAGGTCATCGGCAATCCTTTCAGCAGCGTGAGCAGCGACATCAGGTTGCCGAAGACGCGGCCGGTCTTGCCGCGCGCAAGCTCGGCGATGTCGGGATTTTTCTTCTGCGGCATGAGCGACGAGCCGGTGGTGTAGGCGTCGGCGATCCTGATGTAATTGAATTCCGCGCTCGCCCAGAGAATTACGTCCTCCGCGAGCCGCGAGAGATGCACTGCCAGCAGCGCGCCTGCGGCGCAAAATTCGACGGCAAAGTCGCGGTCGCTCACGGCGTCCATGGAGTTTTGCGTCAATTGAACTTTCCCATTGGCATCAACGAAGCCGAGCAGCTTGGCGACTAGAGCGCGGTCGAGCGGGAGTGTGCTGCCGGCAATAGCGCCGCTGCCGAGCGGGCAGACGTTCACTCGCGAATGGCAGTCCCAGAGGCGCTCGCAATCGCGTTCGAGCATCTCGACGTAGGCGAGCAGATGGTGCGCGAGATAGACGGGCTGGGCACGTTGCAAGTGAGTGTAACCGGGGATGATAACGTCGGCATTGCGTTCGCCGAGCGAAACGAGGGCGCGTTGCAGGTCGGCGATGTCGCCGAGCAACACAATGATTTCATCGCGCAGCCAGAGCCGCATGTCGAGGGCGACCTGGTCGTTGCGCGAGCGGGCGGTATGGAGCTTTGCGCCGGCGGGAATGCGCCTGGTTAGCTCAGCCTCGATGTTCATGTGGACGTCTTCAAGTTCCGGCTTCCACTTGAATTTTCCGGCGCGGATTTCGAGGCCGATTTTGTTCAGTCCGCGGATGATGGCGTGCAGTTCATCTTTCTTGAGCACACCGATTTTGTGGAGCATCTCGGCATGGGCCATCGAGCCGAGGATGTCGTGCCGCCAGAGCCGCCAGTCGAATGAGACGGATTCGGTGAATTGCGCGACATCGGCGCTGACTTCGCGCGCGAAGCGTCCGCTGCGGGAAACGGGAGGTGTTTTCTTCATACGCTGGCCTGTTTTTAGCGCAAAGAGACAGGGACGCAAAGGCATTTCCGTCGGGCTGCTAGATTGGAATACTCCGGAAAAAGCCCATTGCCGAACGTGCGCAAATGTGAAATGTTCTCCCCACTTCAATGAGCGAGTTCAAATACGCCTGTCCGGTGTGCGGCCAGCACATCCGGTGCGATTCGTCGCAGGAGGGATCGGTGATGGAATGCCCGACCTGTTTCCAGAAAATCACCGTGCCGCAGGCGCCCTCGTCCGAAGACCAGAAATTCATCATCACCGGCACCAAGGTTGGCGAGCGGCCCGCGACAACCATCCCCGAGGACCGGCCGGTGATGGCGCCGGAAAAAAATTGGCCAATCGCTGTGGTGGTGGTCTTGGTTGTTCTGGTTTGTGCTGCCGGTGTGGCGGTTTTTGTGTTTCGAGGAGAAATCTTCAAATCCAGCGCCGTCGTCGCGCCGACCAGGCAAGCAGCGTCGGGATCGGATGAAGAATCAACAACACCCGCCACAAATCAAACCCGCTCCAAACCCGCGCCTGCCGCGCCGCTTGTTGCGCCGCCGGCCAGCGACACGAACTGGATGCTGAATCTTGAGGCGGCGGCCATCCCCAATTCAACCGCGGCGGGGCGGATTCACGGGGAGGATTTCATTGTCGATCGCGCGATTTTGCAGAACGGCACGCTGACGTTGCGGACCGGCCGTGGCGGACCGGTGGAGTTTGGCGCCATGATTAATTTCGGCGGTGCGCAGCCGGAATCCCTCGCCGGCCAGTCGCTCAACATCACGACCAACGCGGACAAGGCGGCGGCCATCATGCTGCGCTGGAAGAACGACGACCAGCAATCGAAGGCCACCATCACAAACGGCTACGCTCTGCGGCTCAATTTCGGCCAGCTTTCCGGCAACCACCTCTCGGGGAAGATTTATTTGTGCACGCCAGATGAAACCAAAAGCTACATCGCCGGAACCTTCAATGCCGACATCCGCAGACCCAGACCGAGGCAGTAAAATCGAGGCTGTCGTGGTTGGGCTTCTTGCGCGGCGGGGTGAAATGCTGGCACTGGCTGAATCCTGCACGGGCGGCGGCATTGCGCACCAAATCACAAATGTTCCGGGCGCATCCAAAATTTTCCTTGGCGGAATTGTCGCTTACAGCAATGCGGTGAAACAAAAATTTCTCGGCGTCAGGGCCAAAACTCTGGCGCGGCACGGTGCGGTGAGCGAAGCCGTTGCACGCGAAATGGCCGAGGGCGCGCGGAAAAAGTTCGGCGCGGATTTTGCGATTGCGGTGACGGGCATCGCCGGGCCGGGCGGCGGAAAGAGCAGCAAGCCGGTTGGGACGGTGTTCATCGCGCTGGCGGGCGAAGGTGAAACGATGGTCGAGCGGAAAAAGAATCCGTTCGGACGCGAAAAATTCAAGGAAATCACGGCGAATCAGGCATTGAAGATGCTATATTTGCGATTGAAGCAAAAATGACGCACTCGAAGCATGCTTTGTTCTTGAGAACAAGAGTAACGTGGTAGTATGGTCATTGCGCAAGTAGTTCTATAATTTGATTATCAGATATGCCCTTGACTGCAAACCCATTAGCGGAAGCCGCTGCCGCGGTGACTGATCTCATTGAGGCGACCCCGCCCCCGAAAAAGCGCGGCATGCTGCTGATTGTGGACGATGAGGACGGACCGCGACAGTCGTTGCGCGTAATTTTCAAGGATGAATATGACCTGCTGATGGCCGAGGACGGCCCGACGGCGATTGTGCTGGCTCAAAAACATGACATTGATGTCGCGGTCCTGGACATCCGCATGGCCGGCATGTCGGGCATCGAGGTTTTGGAACGCCTGAAATACGTGAAGCCCGAAATCGAGGCGATCATGATGACGGCGTTCGAGACGACCGACACCATCCGACAGGCGCTCCGGCTCCGGGCGTGCGATTACATCAACAAACCGTTCGACATCGCGACGATGCGCGCCGCCGTCAACCAGGCCATGCAGCGCCGCGTGCTCGAGAGCGAAATCCACAGCAGCGCAGAGAAGGTGCAGGACTTGCTGACCGAACTCCAGAACCAGCGCGTCGAGGAACAGATCGCCAAGACGCGCGGCGACATTTACGCCAGCATCATCCATGACATCAACGGTCCGCTCACCGTCATCTCCGGCTTCGTTCAGGTTCTCAACCAGCGTCTCGGCCGCAGCTCGCGGCTGGAACTGGAGGATTTGGAATTCATCAAGGACCGACTGCGCATCATCGCGCGGCAGGTGGGCAACTGCATCGAAATCTCGCGGCGCTATCTTGGATTTTTGCGCCGCCAGTCCAGCGAGCCCACTCCGAGTGTGAGCGTGAACCATCTGCTCCACGACTTGGAACAACTCGTCCGCGTTCATCCCAGCCTGCAAGACAATGAATTCAACGTCACACCGCTGGCCGGGGATGTCGCCGTCAAAATCAACGGCACGGACCTGATCCAGATTTTATTGAACCTCGCGGTGAATGCCTTTCAATGCGCGCCTCTGCCGCACCGAGTCGAAATCAGGGGGGAAGTGCTGCCTGCGCCGCTTGATCTGACGAGGTTCAAGGACAGCACGAATGACCGGTTGATGAACATCGAGGGACTGGACAACACCGCGCCGCTGGTGAAATTCTCCGTGACAGACACCGGCCCCGGCATCGCGCCGGAGGTACTACCGAAGATTTTCCAGCCCTATTTCACGACGAAAGGCCCGCGTCAGGGCACCGGTCTCGGTCTCAACATCGTCCAGCGGCTCATCAAGGAAGGCAACGGCGCACTGCACTGCCACACCCGCATGGGCGAAGGCACCACCTTCACTGTTTATCTGCCGGGGGCGAATCTGGCGAAACCAGCCTGATCATCGTTTTAAACGGATTGTTGTTTTCGCCAAACAGGCGGTTTCCACCTCGGCACTTGACAAGCATATAATCAGGCAGCATAGAGGGGATATGCGTTTGGGAATTTGCTTCGCACTGGGCCTTTTGATAATCGCGCAGAAAGTTTGCGCAGATGAAAATTTGCCGCTGCTTAAAACCAGCAGCGAGGTTTACAGCAACGTCACCGTACTCTCGACCACGGCCACCGATGTCTATTTCACTTACAACAATGGCCATGGAATGGCCAACGCGAAGCTCAAGGATTTAAGCCGGGAATTGCAGAAACATTTTCATTACAACGCGGCAAAAGCGGGTGAGGTGGAGCAGAAACAGGCTGCGGCCAATGCCCGTTATCACGATGTAGTCCTCAATGAATAAGCATCGGGCCTCGACCAGGCCAGGGTTCTGGAACGGGCCAAATCGGAAAACAAAATGGTCTTGCTTGATTTTACCGGCTCCGACTGGTGTCCGTGGTGCATCAAATTTGACGAGGAAGTTTTGTCCACCGGTAAATTCAATGATTACGCCGCAACCCATCTCACGCTGGTGACCGTGGATTTTCCCAACAGCAAGGAGCAAAGCGATGCACTCAAACAGGCCAATCAGGATCTGAAAAACAAATACAACGTGAATGGCTTTCCAACGATTATCTTGCTGGATTCAGATGGCCGGGAACTCGGCAGGCAGGTCGGCTACCGGCCCGGCGGGCCGGATGCTTTTATCGCGGAATTGGACGACTTCAGCAGTCGTTGATCCCGCAGCGTCCGCTCAATTCCCCAGATACTCGCGCGGGTCAACAATCTTCCCGGCAATCGCGCTTGCAGCCACCGTCATCGGCGACGCGAGGAAAACCTGCGACTCCTTGTCGCCCATGCGGCCGGGGAAATTCCGGTTTGTCGCGCTAATGCACTTGATGCCCGCCTTGTTGATGCGGCCAAATGTGTCCACTGGGCCGCCGAGGCACGCGGCGCAGCCGGCGTTCTCCGTCATCTGAACGCCCGCGTCCACGAGGATGTCCCAGATCGTCTTGCCGCCCCAGCGCGTGCTTTGCAAATCGTGCACGATGTCCGGGGTGGCGGGCACGCCGAACGTATCAATTGTCACCTTATGCCCGCGCAACACGCGGGCGAACTCGACGAAATCGCTCGTCTTACCGCCGGTGCAGGACCCAACATAGGCACGGTCAAGCTTGGTGTCCCCCATGTCCTTCGCCTTCTTACGCTGGCCCGGATCAGGATGGCACGCCACCGTCGGTTCGAGCTTGCTCAAATCCACGACGAGTTCGTAAACAAATTTTTGATCTTTATCCGGTGTCACTGGTTCGTAGGCGGATTTAGTGCCGTTCAATTTCACCCGCGCGTCCACATATTCCGCCGTGCGCGAATCAAATTCGAAAATGGCGTTCTTGCCGCCCGCCTCAATGGCCATGTTCGCAATCGTCATGCGGTCGTCCATCGAAAGGCTTGCCACGCCGGGGCCGTCGAATTGCATCGCGCGATAAGTCGCGCCGTCAAAGCCGATTTCGCCGATGCAATGGAGGATGATGTCCTTCGCCATCACGCCCGGCTGGAGCTTGCCTTCGAGCCGGAAATGCATCGTCTCCGGCACCTTGATGAGCAACTTGCCAGTGCCCATCACGAAGCCTGCGTCCGTGTTGCCGATGCCTGTGGCGAACTCGTTGAACGCGCCCGCCATGCAGGTGTGCGAATCTGTGCCGAACAGGATTTCGCCGGGGCGCGTGTGGCCCTTGGCCGGGAGCGCCGTGTGGCAGACGCCCGCGTATTGCGAGCCGTATTGGCGTTTGAGCATTCCCTTGCTCGAATCGAAATGCCAGTGGCCGTTCGGGTCGTCAATCACGTCGTAAAAATACGGCAACCCCTGCTCCTTCACGAAATCGCGGAGGATGTCCACGTTGCGGTTGGACTTCGAGTCCGCGGTGAAGATGTAATGGTCGGGGATGATGACGATCCGGTTTTTGTCCCAGACCTTCGCGTCCTTGCCGAACTCGCGTTTGAACACGCCGATGGTGCCCGGCCCGCAAACGTCGTGCGTCATGAGCACGTCGGCGTTCACCCAGATGTTTTCACCGGCCTGCACGCGCGGCTTGCCGGCGGCGCGGGCGAGAATCTTTTCCGTCAAAGTCATAGGCCCAACACCATAGCCGACGCGCTGGGCAAGTTCAACTACGGCTTTGGTAAAGCGCCACGAGCGCGGCGCCGATGGCCTGTGATAATTCGCCCAGCACCGCGGGAATGATTTTGATGGTTGCGCGTTGCACGGGCCAGAGATGCGGCGCGGCGGTCTCGTGGATGGTGCGCAGGTAACACTCGCGGAATTCCGGTGTAGTCACTTCGTGGTCCATCAGCCCGCCCCCAATGACGACGATGCCCGGATCGAGCAGCGTCACCAGGTTCGCGACGTGGAAGCCCATTGCGCGTGCCTGAAAATTGAAAATTTCCAACGCGAGCGCGTCGCCCTTTTGAGCGCGGCTGCGCAGCGACAAAACTTTCTCCTTCACTGGCGCGGTGGATTTCGCAAGTTCGTGGTCGGGATATTTCAAAAGTTTTTCCGCCAGCAGATACGGCAGGCCCGCGATTGTCGTGTAAGGCTCGACGCACCCCCAATTTTTTCCACAACCGCAGGGAATCAGTTCGCCACCAAGACCAAACAGGTGCAACGGCGCGGCCATGTGCGCGGTTTCCATAGCGGTGAGTGTCTGTCCCGTGAGCGGCAGGCCGTCCTGTCCCACGAACGCGCTGCCAAGGCCGGAGCCGGGCATGAGCATGAGAACGGAAATCATTTTATCGGCGCGGGCGATGCGCGCCTCGGCCACCCCGCCGCAATGGCCGTCGTTGCCCATCGTCAACGGCATCGGACGACCGGCTTGCATAGCGAGCGCGGCGCCGTAATCTGCGAGGACATCCCAACCCACAAAACCTGCCGGCAAATTCGCCGCCTTGCCAAGAACACCGTAGCGTTCATACGGTCCGGGAATCGCGAGACCGACGCCCGCAACCTGCGACCAATCAAGCTTGTTCTCCGCGAGAAATGCGCCGACGGCATCAACCCAGCCGCTGATGACGGCCTCCTGTCCGTTCTGCGCGTTCGTCGGTCGCTGGAAGATTTTGGTGGAGACGGCCTCGCCGTTTTCCCGGATAGCGGCAATCTTGGAAGTGGTCGCGCCGCTGTCCGTGCCGATGAAGATTTTTCCACTCATGTTTGCCCGTCAAATTGCGGACAGCGTGGCCAAAGGCAAGAATTATTCGCCTTTCGCCGTCAATCCCGTTTAACCTCCTGCGTGACTGCATCCGAAACATTTTCTGCTCTATTGGCCGGACCGGCTCCGGTCCTCGCGCTTGCGCCGATGCAGGATGTGACGACGCTGCAATTCATGCGCGTCATCGCGCGCTACGGCGGGCCGGATGTTTATTGGACGGAATACTTCCGCGTCCACGGCGATTCGCGCCCGGAAAAATGGATTCTCGAGTCCATCACCAAAAATCCGACCGGAAGGCCAGTCGTTGCGCAGCTCATTGGCAATGACATCCCAGCGCTCATTCGCACGGCGAAGGAGTTGCAGAAATATCCCATCGCCGCGATTGACCTGAACCTCGGCTGTCCCGCGCCCATCGTCTATCGCAAATGCGCGGGCGGCGGGCTGCTGCGCGAGCCTGAAAAGATTGACACCATCCTCGGCCCGTTGCGCGATGCGGTGACCGTGCCGTTCACGGTCAAAACGCGCGTCGGCTTCGAATCAGCGGAAGAATTTGACGAACTGCTGCCGGTATTCGGGAAACATCCGATTGATTTGCTCACCGTCCACGCGCGAACGGTCAAACAAATGTATCGCCCCGGCGTGCGCTACGATTTGATTGCGCGTGCGGCGCGCGAACTGAAATGTCCCGTGCTGGCGAATGGAAACGTCCACAGTGCCGCGCAGGCGAAAGACCTGCTCACGGAAACGGGCGTGCGCGGTTTGATGATTGGTCGCGGTGCCATCCGCAATCCCTGGCTATTCGACCAAATCCGCGCCGAACTGCGCGGCGAGAAAATCAAATTGCCGACAGGCCGCGATGTGCTGGCCTATGTCCGCGAATTGTGGGAAAACGAAATCACGCCGGGCGTGCCTGAATCCGCGCAGGTGCAGCGGATGAAGAAGTTCATGAACTTCATTGGCGAGGGCGTCAGTGAAAAGTTCCTGCACGATGTCCGCCGCGTGACCACAACGGCTGATTTCTTCCGTGTATGCGAAGATGCCTTGAATCACGGCGAACCGATGACACTGGAACCACCGACTGTTTTGGAGACGCCGTTGGATTTGCCAACAGCGTTTTGAAGATTATTTGGCCTTCACCCGGAACACGCTCGCGCTTGTGATTTTTCCCAAATCGCCCTTGTAAAATTCGTCCCGGTATTCCTCGGTTTCGAGCAGGTGCTGGGTGAGTTCCTTTTTGTCGCGCTTGATGATGAATTTCAATTCGTTCAAATCGTCCGACCAGCGGAACCCGTTGAAAAATTCCGCGCCCGCGAACTGCGTCTTGTAAAGCGCGGTCTGCGAATAGCAGGTGCCGAGGTAAAGATGCTTCACGCCGCGTTCGGCGAACAACGCCACCGCCGAGGTCATCATGAACATGCCGAGGTTGCGCGCGTAATAATTCAGGTCGTAAAAGGCGTAATAATAGAACGCGAGCTCCTTGCCTTCCAGATACACCGTCGCCACCCCGACTTCAGCTCCGGTCTTGGTGTCGGTGAACACAAGCAAGTGTGAAATAATCGGCGAATTGAACAGCGCGTCGAGCCGCTCGAAGGTCATCACGTCCTTGCCGAACTTGATGTCGGCGTAGGTCTTGAAAAACTGGCGTCGTTCCGGCGTATAATCGTATTTCTCCCGCGGCACGAGCTTCACGTCAATGTCCGTGCCTTTGCGCAGGATGCGGCGGTTCTCGGATGACGGCTTGAATTTTGCCAGATTGACGCGCACCTGACGGCAGAGATAAAAGCGGTCCAGCGAGCGCGATGACGGCAGGAAACCCGCGTTAAAGATGTCCGCCGGAGTTTCGCCATCCTCCGGCATGGCCCAAATGGCATACGGAAACTGGTAATGTTCGTAGTCGGAGTTTTGTTCGGAGAAAAGGAGTTTCATTTTGTGACCGTCGTTTCCAATTCACTTTCCGCCGGCGCAGTTTTCCCGTGCACCGATTTCCGCCGCAACCGAAGCCGCCAGTTCGTCAGCACATCGTAGGTCACGGAGTTTTTAAGCTTGGCGATGTCGCGCACGGTGATCTCGTCATTGCCCTGCCGGCCCATGATGACCGCCTCATCCCACATCTGCGCCTCGGGAATATCCGTGATATCCACCATCAACGCATCCATCGCGATGCCGCCGATGAGCGGCGCACGCTTGCCGTGGATAAGCGCACCACCTTCGTTCCGCACACGCGGAAAACCGTCACCATAGCCGATGGGTAGCACTGCGATGCGCCGTTCCATCTTCGCCGTGTAACGCATTCCGTAGCCGACCACTTCGCCCGGTTTTAATTTCTGGATTGCCGCGATGCGCGCCTTCACCGACATCACCGGTTCAATGCCGGGAATCTGCCGGCAGACCTGCGACGGGAAAACACCGTAAAGCAAGATGCCCGGGCGCACCATATCCAGATGCGCGTACGGTAGATCCAGAAAGCCGCCGCTATTGCAGATATGACGAACTTTCACGGAAATCTTCCGTTGCTCCAGCGCGCTCAAAATTTCCTTGAAACGCGCGAGCTGGAGATTGGCAAAGGTTTTGTCTGTTTCATCCGACTGCGAGAAGTGCGTCATCACACCTTCGAGCGACAACGATTTTTCCATGACCACTTTTTCGATAAGCGGCATGGCCTCGTCCCAGCGCACACCGTAGCGGCTCATGCCGGTGTGGATTTTAACGTGGACCGGAACCTGTTTGCCGAAGTCTGCCGCGATTTTGGCGAGCTTGCGGAGGGCGTGCGGCTCGTTCACGCAAACCGTCAGGTCATGTGCCACGCACCATTCGAGTTCGGCCTCCTGCCGTTCTCCGAGCAATAGCAGCGGCGCGGTGATTCCCGCATCGCGCAGGGTCATCGCCTCTTCGAGAGTGCTTAAGCCAAAGCCCCATGCGCCCTCTTCGAGAGCAATGCGAGCCACGTCGAGCGCGCCGTGGCCATAAGCCTCGTCCTTCACCACGGCGAGCAATTTCACATCGCATGGCAGGTCGCGACGGATCAGACGTAGATTTTTTCGCAGTTTGCCGAGGTCAATCTCGGTCCATGCGGGCCGCTGCGGAAAATTTTCAGAACTCAAATTCATCGAAATATCGGAAGTTGTTAAACCATGAATCGTGCCAAATGACACGAAAAATCAGACTGCGCCGGGCGGCCACAAACTTTGGCCGACATCCGTTCGGAAATAACTGCCCAAGACACGGAGCTTGCGGATGTTCGCGTAAGCCCTGGCAATCGCCATGTCCAGTTTTGGTGCAAGCGCAATGACGTCCGCGATGCGATGGCCGGTGGCAATCAAATTTCCGCCCGAGCCGCGCGCCACTTCATTCCACCAGACATCGCAATCGAACTTGCCATCCACTTCGAGAGGCAACTGCGGCCCGCGCACCTGCGTGAACGGATAGCCGTAGCCCGCCAGCGTGAGCGAACAGCCAAAGTTCAGCTTGTCATTGAAGGACGGCTTCAATTTTTCGTCTCGCGCCGTCCGAAGGACGACTTCCGTCGGATTTTTCAGCATCCGCAAAATCATCGGGCCGGACGTGACGCCGATGCGGATGTTGTATTCGATGACATGCCATTTGCCGCCGCGTTTGATGGCGGTCACTTGCAACGGCCCGTTGAACTTCGATTCGCGCAGCCACGGCTTCAGCGGATGGATGAGTTCGCGCGCCAGACCATATTTGTCGTTCTCGTCGCGTTCGACTAATCCGCCAAGTGGCGCGCCGGCCACGATGCCTTGGTTGCCGTTGAAGGCATATTTGTATTCCTGGTTCGTGACGAGCGAATGAATTTCGCCGCCGCTTACCAATGCGATGTGCCCGGCCTCGGCGCGACCGAGGTATTCCTGCAAAAAAACACCCTCGGCATAATTGACGTGCCGCAGCCACGCCCTCGTGTCGGCGACCGTCTCGCACAAAATCGTATGGATCGGGCTGGTCGGCGAGCAGAGCGGATTTTTGATGACGAACGGCCGCGGGTTTTTTGTGAGAATCTTTTCCGCCTCAATCCGGTTCGAGGCGACGAATGCCTTGGGAAATGGAACCTTGAACCGGGCGCACAGCTCCCGGGCGAAATCACGTTCGCGCTCAATGCGCATCGCCTCGCCAGTAGGTGAAAAAATCCCAATGCCGGATTTCATCAAATCCGCCGCCCACGGCTGCAACGCCCAATCAATGGATTGGGGGATGACGACATGAATTTTGTTTCTCTTCAGCAGCGGAACCGGACTCGGAAATGCATCGCGCGAAAAAGTTTCCCCGACGAGCGTCGGCGGATAGTGCCCGTAATTGCGCGTCAGATACGTCGAAACGCCTGCCCCGGCATCCGCCAGCGCCTTGCCGATGCTGTGTGCAAACGAGCCGACGCCGAGAATCATCGCGGCGACCGGCGGCTTGGATTTTGCTTGGGCCATCAAAGAAAGAAGTGTTCACGAACGGCGCGCGTTCGCAATGGGAAAGTGTTCACTCCTGCTCCGACATCTTCAGCCCGGCGCGCAGAAAACCGAGCGCGTAGGCCATGCCGGCGTGCCAAGGCGCCGCACAGCTCATCTGCGGCGCGTGGTCGGGAATGATGACGCCGGCGAAATGGTTTTCCCGCAATATCCGCAGCACTCGCAGTACGTCTACGTCGCCGTCGTCAATGAATGTTTCCTTGTAGGATGGAATTTTGCCGCAAACGTTGCGGAGGTGGACGTAGGCGATTTTATTTTGGCGGCTGTAAGTTTCCACCGCGTCATAAACATCGCCGTCCTTCATCTCGGCGATGGTGCCGACGCAAAATTCGAGTGCATTGCGGGGACTGGGTTTCAGGTCAATCAACTTCTGGAAAAGTTGCGGCTGCCAGACAAGGCGCGGTTGGGCACGAACCGTTGGCAGCGGCGGGTCGTCGGGATGCGCGGCAAACGTGACGCCTGCCTCCTCGGCGACGGGAACCAATTCATCCAGGAAATATTTCAGGCGCGACCAGAGTTGTTCCGGCGAGGCGGAAGGCGCATTTCCCGGCACGGCATTTTTGTCATAAACCATGTTCCAGACCATGCCCTTGGGAAGCGGTGTGTCGGGCAGGCTGTCTATGCCAACGGCCTCGGCGTCGCCGCGCGCGAATTTTCCCTTCACCCGGCCCGCGACGCCGGCAATGGAAAAATTGTAGCCAAAAATGGGAATACCCGCCTTGCCGACGTTGCGGATGATAGTTTTAAGGCCTTCGATTTGCCGGGCTTTTTTCGGGCCGTCGAGCAGAACGTCGTGCCAGTGCGCCGGGTCGAAATTTTCAATCGCCTCCAGTTCGAGGCCGTGGGCGTTGATTTCCTTTTTGATGGCAGCGAGTTCCTCGAGAGTCCACAGTCGTTTCGGATCGCCAGCCAGACCCCAACCGGAGTCGTCGCCGACGGGCTGGTCGCCGGGGTGATTGCTGCGCGACGAGCGGAAATAATCCACGAGATGGATGACGAGATGCGTGCAGCCGCATTGCTTCGCGAAACGGTAATGCTCCGCGTTCAATTGATGCCGATAAAGCCCAAGCCCAAGTTTCATGCACCATGACCATCGGCGAAAACGGCAGGGGAATTCAACACAGAAATTACGCCGCCTCGACTTTGCCTGCCGCTCTGGTAACTTGTTTGCGTGAGTTTTGTCCCTGAATTCAATTCGTTGCCACTCCCGTCGCTGGTGAAGCGGTCGCTGGATGCTGGAGCCGGTCCGGTTCGCGAAAGCCTGGCGAAATCGAAATTGTCGCTCGCCGATTTTGCCACCCTGATTTCGCCGGCAGCTTCAGAGTTTCTGGAGCACATGGGTCGCCGGTCGCACGCGATGACGAAGCAGCGCTTCGGCAAAGTCATGCGCCTTTTCGCGCCGCTTTACCTTTCCAACGAGTGCGTCAACAACTGCTCCTACTGCGGCTTTTCCCGCGACAATCCGATTTTGCGCGTCACGCTGTCGCTCGACGAAGTGCGTCAGGAGGCGCGGGCGCTCAAGGAACAGGGCTTTCGCAACATCCTGCTCGTCGCGGGCGAACATCCGAAATTTGTCTCGAACAATTACCTGCGCGACTGCATCGCCACGCTGCACGCCGACTGGCCGGGCATTTCGCTCGAAGTCGGGCCTATGGAAACAGCAGATTATCTTCCTCTGGTCGCGGCGGGCGCGGACGGGCTGGTGGTATATCAGGAAACCTACGACCGCAAGATTTACGCGGACATGCACACCGCCGGGCCGAAGCGGAATTTCGACTGGCGGCTCGAAACGCCGGAGCGCGCCTACGCCGCCGGTTTCCGCCGGCTCGGCATCAGCCCGCTTTACGGTCTGGCCGACTGGCGTTACGAGGCGTTGAGCGTGGCGGCGCATGCGGATTATCTGCTGCGGAATTGCTGGAAGGCGCAGGTGACAATCTCGTTGCCACGGCTGCGTCCGTGCGCCGGCGAATTCCAGCCGCTAACCCACATGACCGATCGCGACCTCGCGCAACTTGTCTGCGCGCTGCGCCTGATGTTCCCCGACATCGGGCTGGTGCTTTCGACACGCGAATCGGCGAAGCTACGCGACGGATTGCTACCGCTGGGCATCACAATGATGAGCGCAGGCAGCCATACCGAACCGGGCGGATATACCGGCGCGGGCAAGGAAAACCTGCATCAAACCGTGCGCGGCCGGATTGTGGAACTGGCGTCCGGCGCAAGCGAATGGGCGCCGCAACCGAACCGCGCGACGAACGCGACGGGACAATTTAACATTGCCGACGAACGTTCCGCCGGCGAAGTGGCGGAACTGATCCGCAAGCTCGGCTACGAACCGGTGTGGAAGGATTGGGACGCGGCATTAACGGCATGATTTTATGTTTGTGACCGCCAACGGAAAGCCGGTCGAGACGCAACTGCCATGCTCCATACAGGAATTTTTGGTCGCGCAAAAACTGTTGCCGCGCAGCGTCGTGGTGGAGCACAACGGCGAGGCCGTCGCGCCGTCGGAATTTTCCCGGCGCCTGTTGAACGCTGGCGACAGGCTGGAAATCGTGAAAATCGTCGCCGGCGGTTGAACGGAATTCCAGCCACAGAGTCACAAAGTCAAAGAGATGAAACACATTTTCAAAATTCTTTCAGGCTGCATGATGGCAGTCGCGCTGTTCGCACCAAACGCCCAAGCGGACGGGATGAACCTGACTGCAGCGCAGGCGTGGTCGGCGCTGACGAATTTCTCCCTGCCGCAGCCGCCGATGGAATGGCAGACGAATCCTCCCACACAGGAGCGGTTGTCGAAATTCGACGACCAGCAGGCCGCGCAGGCCGGCGTGCTGGCCGACCAGGCGTTGGATTTTTACACGAGGTTTCCCGATGACGCGAACGCGCCGCGGGCGCGCGTGACGGAAATTGAGGCGTTGAAAATGGCGACGCATTTCGGCGCGACGAACCGGCTGGCCGACCTCGACGCTCGCGAACGGGCGGTGCTTGCCGACACGAACGCACCGGAAGAGTTGCGCTATGAATTAAGGGTGGACCTGCTCGGGCGCGAGTTACAGGCGGCTTCGGCGGCGGGCGCGGACATGAAGGTGGTGTTGGAAAAGGCCGGGCGCGCGCTGGTGAAGGAATTTCCCAGTGGCCCCGAGGGTTACGAGATTTTAATGGACCTTTCGATGGACGCCGACCTGTTGAAAATCCACGATCTCGGTGAGTTGATGGCCAACAGCGGCGGGCCGCCGGAATTGACCGGCCTCGGCAAGGGCCTGCTGCGCCGGCTCGACGCCGTGGGCAGGCCGCTACCCATCGGATTCAATGCCGTGGACGGCCGCGTGGTGAACCTGACCACCCTGTCCAACAAGGTGGTGTTGGTGGATTTCTGGGCGACGTGGTGTCCGGGCTGCGTGGCGCTGTCGCCAGAAATAAAAAAGCTTTACGACCGGTTCCACGCGAACGGCTTTGACGTGGCCGGCATCAATTTTGACGACGACACCAACCAGGCACAGCGGTTCATCAAGGAAGAGGCCATGGTTTGGCCGCAGTATTTCGGCGGGCGCGAAAACAAATTCGGACGGGACTATTCCATAGACGCCATCCCCGCCGTGTGGCTGGTGGACCGGAAGGGCATCGTCCGCGATATCCACGGCACGACGGATCTGGAGGCCAAGGTCGCCAAATTGATGGCGGAGTGACGCGCTTTGGGCTTCGGTTTTGGCGGGTGCCGGGTTAAGCTGCCGAGATTATGGACTGGCTGACCAACTTCATCTGGCACGGCGGAAAATTTCTGGGCATTGATTGGAGCGTCTGGAAAGTCGTCGGCTGGCTCGGCAACTTGATTTTTTCCTCGCGCTTTCTGGTGCAATGGTATGTGACGGAGAAAAAAAAGCAGGTCGTGGTGCCCCAGGCGTTCTGGTGGTTGAGTCTGGCCGGCTCGCTGATTTTCCTTTGCTACTCCATCCATCAGCAGGATTCGGTTTTCATTTTCGCCTACGCCTTCACCTGGATTCCCTACATCCGGAACCTCATCATTCACCGGCGCAACAAGGCGGCGCAATCTGCCTGCGCGGGCTGCAGTGAAAAAATTCCGCCGCAGTCGAACTTTTGTCCGAACTGCGGCGTGAAGGTGGCTTGAATTTTCTACTTCTTTGGCGCGACCGTAACAACCCCGTCTTTTATAAGCAACGGACGGAATTCCGGGTGCGCCGTGCCGTAGGCGACAATCTGGCTTATGAAACTATCAATGACCGGCAGCTTCTGCTTGTAAGGCTGGACGACCGTGCTGTTGATCAATTTGATGTCCTTGCCGAGATGGTAAGATTCGTAGCCCAGATAAGCCACCAAGGTACCGCTGACAACAATGAGCGCCATCAATAGCGTGAACACCTGGCGTTGAAGCGCGGCCATCTGGCCGGCCAGATCACTCGGAGAAGTAAAGTCGTTCATAATCAGCGGGTGGCTTGCAGGATGCGCGTCAGTTCCGGGCTCGGGGCTTTTTGATTGTAGGCATTCACATCGTTGGCCAGCGCCTGGAGCCGCATGTAATTGGCGTTGATGTTGGCCGCCTGGACTTGCAGCGAGCGGATTTCCCGCGTGCGGAAAATCGTCTGCAACGCGAAAATCACGCCCAGCACGACAAACGCGCCGAGCACAAAAGTCAGCACCGAGTTCATGGTTTCACATTTCATATGGTGCGGGGAATTTATCGGATTGGCGGCGGATGTCCAATGCCTTTTTTGTTCGCGGCGCGGGCAAAGAAGAGCCAATTACGGCCTCAACCGGGCGCGCAACACTTGCCGCGACCCTTGATTCACTTTTGATTGATGATTCCCGATTCATGATTTTAGGCTGTATTTGCGCCTCCACCGCGGTTAAATCATCAGTCATAAATCTTAAATCATAAATTCCCATGCAAATCCACTTCTTCGGCGCGGCGCGCACCACCACCGGCTCCATGTATCTCATCGAGGTCAACGGTAAAAAACTGCTGCTCGAATGCGGCCTGTTTCAGGGCCATCGCCAGGAATCGGAGCAGCTCAATAAAATATTGCCGTTCGACACACGACAGGTGGACGCCGTCGTCTTGAGCCACTCGCACCTGGACCACGCGGGCAAATTGCCGAGCCTTTGCAAAAATTACGACGGCCCAATCCATTGCACGTCCGCCACGCGCGACCTGTGCGGCATCATGCTGCTCGACTCGGCGCACATCCAGGAACAGGACGCCATGTTCGTCTCCAAAGTCCGCGCCAAAAAGCATCTGCCGCCCGTCCAGCCGCTTTACACCACGCCCGACGCCCAGAAATGCATCACACAGCTTGTCGCGCACGATTACGAAAATTCGTTTCAACCCGTGCCCGGCGTCACAGTCACGTTCCGCGATGCCGGACACATTCTCGGTTCCGCGCAGGTGATTCTGGATGTTCAGGAAGGTGCGAGGAAATTCCGCCACCTGTTCACCGGCGACATCGGGCGCGGCGGCGATGAACTGTTGCGCGACCCGATTCCGGTTGAGAACGTGGATTATCTCCAGATTGAATCCACCTACGCCGCGCGCGTCCACGAGCAGCGCCCGGACGCGGACGAACTGGTCGGCAAACTCGTCGGCGAAACGCTCAAGCAAAATGGCAAAATCATCATCCCCGCGTTTTCCGTCGGGCGCACACAGCAAATTGTCTATGTGCTGCACGAACTGACCTGCGCCGGAAAATTGCCGCGCGTCCCCATTTTCGTGGACAGCCCGTTGAGCGTGAACGCGACGGACATTTACAACAAACATCCCGAATCGTTGCGGCCCACCATCAAAGACGCGATGTGCAACAACGAAAATCCGTTCGGAATGGGCAACCTCACCTACATCGCCAGCGCTGACGAATCCAAAAAGCTCAACAACCGTCAGGAGCCGCTGATCATCATCAGCGCGTCGGGCATGTGCGAAGGCGGACGCATCCGGCATCATCTGAAGAACAACATCGGTGACGCGAAGAACCTCGTCCTGTTCATCGGCTATTGCGCGGAAGGCACTCTCGGCAACATGATCACGGCGGGCAAAAACCCGGTGAACATTTTCGGCGAACCTTACACTGTCCGCGCCAAGGTCGTTTCACTCGACACCTATTCTGGCCATGCGGATAAAAATGAATTGAAGACCTACGTCGAAAAGCTTTCCGGCGACATCAAGAAAATCATCTGCATCCATGGCGAAGAAACGCAATGCCTCGCCCATGCGGAAACCCTGCGCGCCATGAAGCCGAAGGCTCAGGTCATCGTGCCGGCATACCAGCAGGTCGTGGAGATTTAAAACTACTTTACCACTTCTTTAAGGCAGAGGGTGATTTGACGTAAGTGGTTGATAAAGCACTCAAAACTGGACCGTTTCTGGACCGAAATGGGCCTTATTTTCACACGGTCAAGTTTTTAGAAGCTGGGGACCGATGATAAAACAGGTCGTTTTCCGGTATGCAAACACTTACTTCCAACCACCCGCCTTCATCTGATTTCGGCGCGTCAGGCGGATTTTGAGGGGGCATGTCGCGTTTTGGCGCGTTTTGGCGCGTTTTGACGTTTTTGTCATGCCTCTTTGGTGCGCGCCAGACGATTTGCCATTTTTAACCACGGATTAACACGGATGGACACGGATTTTTTAACCGCTAATTTTCGCTAATAAACGCTAATAAACAGGTAAAATATTACTTTACCTTTTCTTTACCAAGCCCAGGGTGAATCGTCGTAAGTGGTTGATATAGTACTCAAAACTTGACCGTTTCTTGACCAAAAAAGGGGTGTTTTTCATGGTACAGTTCCTGTTGGCCTTCCATTCAGGTCGCCTAGACTCCTTACATCGTCTCCCACAAGCCGATCACTGTACCGATTTGCACCGTTTGTACCGCAAACTGGCTTTTTCATGAGGTG
>Ga0302320_10000162_pt1 | contig 145350 bp, 134 predicted proteins | sample Bog_T0_3_FD_202130 | JGI IMG/M metagenome (GOLD analysis project Ga0302320, IMG submission 202130) | Peat permafrost microbial communities from Stordalen Mire near Abisko, Sweden - Bog_T0_3 | ecosystem: Environmental > Terrestrial > Soil > Wetlands > Peat | place: Sweden: Abisko, Stordalen... | reverse complement strand
GGTGAGGCTGAGATCGTTTGCGAACAAAAAAGCCTGGCCGGTTCGGTAAGCCAGAGGGCTTGCGTCTTTTGTGGTTCTCGTGTTGTTCTTTATCCGATCGCCGATGCCCTGCACCTGGTCCACGGCCCCATCGGATGTGCCGCCTACACCTGGGATATCCGCGGTTCTTTGTCTTCCGGCCCACAGCTTCACCGTATGAGTTTTTCGACAGATATTCAGGAAAAAGACGTCATTTTCGGTGGAGGGAATAAATTGTATCTGGCTTTGTCTGAGCTCATCGATAAATATAAGCCCAAGGCGGCATTCGTTTATGCCACCTGCATTGTGGGGTTGATAGGAGATGATCTTGAGGCGATATGTAAACGGGTCACCTTGGAAAAAGGTATTACGGTACTTCCGGTCCATTCTGAAGGTTTCAAGGGGACCAAGAAGGACGGCTACCAGGCCGCTTGCGATGCCATGGGTAAATTGGTAGGAACGGGCCCAACGGAGAATATAAGCCCCTCGAGCATCAATATTCTAGGGGATTTCAATTTGGCCGGCGAGATCTGGATGGTCAAAAAGTATTACGAAGAAATGGGGGTCCAGGTCGTTGCGAGCATCACCGGTGACGGCCGTGTGGACGATATCCGCAGGGCCCACGGGGCGAGGCTGAATGTCGTGCAGTGCGCAGGTTCCATGACGAAGTTAGCCGAAGACATGCAGAAGAAATATGGGATCCCCTATATTAAGGTTTCGTATTTTGGGCTTGAAGATATGGCGGACGCGCTTTACAAGGTCGCAGAATATTTTAAGGATACCTGGATCCTTGAACGCACCAAGAATATTGTCCATCGAGAGATCAAGGAGCTTATGCCGGAACTTAAAATTTACCGGGCGGCCTTATCGGGGAAAAAGGCAGCCATCTACGTCGGTGGCGCCTTCAAGGCTTTTTCACTGGTAAGGGCGCTACGGCTTCTTGGGATGAAGACGGTCCTGGCCGGTTCCCAGACGGGTAACGCTAAAGATTACCAACAGTTAAAACAATTATGCGACGAAGGCACCGTCATCATCGACGATGCCAATCCGCTGGAGCTTTCCAAATTTGTCAAAGAAAAAGATGTTGATCTTTTGATCGGAGGGGTCAAGGAACGCCCCATCGCCTACAAGCTGGGGGTGGGCTTTTGCGATCATAATCACGAACGTAAGGAAGCTTTGGCCGGGTTTAAGGGCATGAAGAATTTTGCACAGGAAGTTTATTCGTCCGTGATGAGTCCTGTGTGGCGTTTTGCGCCGCGCCGTGGAGGGGATTATGGCCGTCGAAGGTAAAAGTCAATATGTTTCGACCCGTAACGCGTGCAAGCTTTGCGCTCCGTTGGGCGCTGCGCTGGTTTTCAAAGGCATCGAGGGGGGCATATCGCTGTTGCATGGTTCACAGGGCTGTTCGACCTATATCCGTCGGTATCTGATCAGTCATTTCCGTGAGCCGGTGGATATTGCTTCATCAAATTTTACTGAAGAGAGTGCGGTTTTTGGCGGCGGGAAAAATTTAGCGGCAGCCCTGAAAAATGTTGCCGCCCAATATCATCCTAGCCTCATCGGTATCGCAACGACGTGCCTGTCTGAGACCATCGGTGAGGATGTGCCGGGCCTGTTACGGGCTATTCCCGATAGCAGTCTTGAAGGGAAACCAGTCCTGGTACATGTTTCAACGCCCAGCTACAGCGGTTCGCATGCCGATGGATTCACCGCAGCAACGCGGGCGGTGGTGGAACGTTTGGCTGGCAAGCGGCCTTATGGGGAGCGCTCCAAACAAATTAATGTGTTCCCGGGCATCTGTTCTCCGGCGGATCTTCGGTACTTACGGGATATTGTTGAGGGTTTCGGCCTTTATTGTGTGATGCTGCCGGATTATTCTGACACCTTAGACGGGATGAGCTGGGAGGACTTCCAGCTTCTCCCCGCCGGTGGGACACCCGTGGCTGATATTGCATCCATGGAGATTTCATGCGCCTCACTGACCCTGGGGTATATTTCCGGTATTAAAACCGAAAAGAGCGCGGGTGAGTATTTACGGACACACTCCCATGTGGCCCACTATCTGCTCGGCATGCCTATTGGTATCCGTGAGACGGATGAATTGATGAAAGCTTTAGAAAACATAACCGGATCGCCTTTGCCCGGGAAATTTTCCCGCGAAAGGGGACGTTTGGTTGATGCCATGATCGACGGTCACAAATATATCTTTGAAAAACGGGCCTTGGTGTATGGAGAAGAAGATTTGGTTTTAGGCGTTGCCGTGTTCCTTTCCGAGATCGGCATTATCCCTGTTTTGTGCGCATCCGGCGGCAAAAGCGGGCATCTTCGCCGTCTTATTGATGAGATGCTCCCTGAACTTAAAACAAAGATTGAAGTTGCTGACGGCAATGATTTTGCGGGGATGTCTGAAATGGCAGAGCGTTTACAGCCGGATATTGTAATCGGCAACAGCAAGGGCCTTGGGATTTCGCGTAAACTTAAAATTCCGATGGTCAGGATGGGCTTTCCAATCCATGACCGTATCGGGGCCGGTCGTATACTTCATTATGGTTATCGCGGCGCGCTTGAGTTTTATGACCGGATCGTTAATGCCTTGCTTGAAAAGAAACAGGATGACTCAGACGTAGGGTACAGTTACCTGTAGAAAGGCCGTGCTATGGTAGAAAAACAGTGGATAGGTCACCCGTGTTTCGATGAAAAAGCCAAACATACTTTTAGCCGGGTGCATCTGCCGGTGGCGCCGAAGTGTAATATCCAGTGCAATTTTTGCGACCGTCAATACGACTGCGTGAACGAAAGCCGTCCTGGTGTGACGAGCGTTATCCTTTCTCCGGGCCAGGCGCTTGTCTATTTTGATAAAGTGATGGGGCGCGTGCCAAACATTTCAGTCATGGGCATTGCCGGTCCGGGCGATCCCATGGCGAACCCTGTCGAAACATTGGAAACACTTTCATTGGTGAGGAACAAATATCCGGACATCTTGTTATGTCTGGCTACCAACGGGCTTATGCTTCCGCAGTACGTTGATCAATTAGCCCGGCTTAAGACCAGCCATGTGACGGTAACCGTTAATGCCGTTGACCCGGATATCGGCTCAAAGATCTACGCCTGGGTGCGGGATGGGAAGCATATTTTGCGCGGCCGCGAGGCGGCAGAACTTTTACTTAGTCGTCAGATTGAAGGCATTAAACTTTTAAAATCAAAAGGCATCACGGTTAAAATTAATTTTATACTTATTCCCGGCATTAATGACAAGCATGGCAGTGAAGTGGCGAAAATGGTCAGATCGCTTGGCGCGGATATCTTTAATTGCATGCCCTTGATCCCCGCCTCTGGTTCTGCTTTTGGTGAACTGACACCGCCCTCGGCTGAAATGGTAAAGACCGTGCGTGCCATGGCAGGAGAGCATATTGCGCAAATGACGCATTGTGCGCGCTGCCGTGCCGATGCGGTTGGGCTTATCGGTCAGGGGTTGGATGAGCTAAGCCTGAAAGACCTTAAATGTTGTTCTAAGCTCCCGCTTCATCCCCGTGACAGCCGTCCCTATGTTGCTGTTGCGACGTTGGAAGGGTTTTTGGTCAACCAGCATTTGGGAAGGGCGGAGGAGTTTTATATCTATGACAAGATAGATACCGGATTTGAACTTAAAGGGAGCAGAAAGTCTCCCCCGACGGGCATAGGCGATGAACGTTGGAAGTTGATGGCGGAGATATTAAATGATTGCCGTGTTGTTCTTGTCAGTGCCGCAGGGGGGAAACCCGTTGAATTTCTAAAGAAATCCGGGATTGAGGTCATTGAGATGGAGGGTCTCATCGAGCAGGGATTGGAACATGTTTTTAACGGAGCTTCCTTGCCGGGCAAGCGGATGATAAAGGGATGTTCCTGCGGACAGGGATCCCAGGCGTCCTCATCTTCTGTGGCAACCGCGTGCGCTTCCAAAAGCTGTGGCGCAGGAAGTGGTGGTTGTGGGGGCAATGGCATGGGGTGTCTTTAACCCGGGATAAATAGGAAGGAGATGAAATGGAGAAACCAAAATACCATATTATTTTATGCGGAAGTTTTCGTGCTTCCGGTGAAGCTCAGGGAGTATGTCATAAAAAAGGATCCACGCAGTATATCCCCTATATCGAGGAAGGGCTGCGGGATCGTGATGTCGAAGGGGCGATGGTCTCTATGGCAGGGTGTTTTAAAGTATGCGACCGTGGTCCGTCCATGGTGATCTATCCCCAGAACTGGTGGTACGGCAATATTACCGGCGAATCTGCTGTTGATGAGATACTGGATGCTTTGGCAGAAGGGAAACCGGCAGAGAAATATTTAATCGCATAAAAATTTTGTTGCATTCATTTTACATTGGAATACAGTTAAAAGGGTAAGGTGAAATCTGTCTAAACCGGACAGAATTTTGTTTTTATATGTCATTCCCGCGAAAGCGGGAATCTAATTTACAGGGATTTTTATAATATTATGACGAATAATACAGTTGAAACAGATGTTTTGATCATCGGTGCCGGACCTGCGGGTCTGGCCGCCGCGATCCATTATGCCGATCTGGTCAACCAGGACAACAATTCCATTCCTTTGAAGGTCATGGTCCTTGAGAAGTCCTCTTTTATCGGGAACCATACCCTTTCCGGAGCTGTGATGGACATAAAGGTTCTGCGTGAACTTTTGCCCGGAATTGATCTTAAGGGCTTTCCGTCAATGACTCCGGTCATTCATGAAGATATTTTGTTCTTTACCAAGAACCATTCAATTGCCATGCCCTATCATCCGAAGGTCATGTCCAATAAAGGAAAATATATCTTATCTTCAGGGAGCATGGTCCGCTGGCTCGGGGGTATTGCCCAACAAAAAGGTGTCCAGGTATTCCCCGGATTTTCCGCCCAGGAATTTATTTCTGAGAAGGGTAAGGTTGTCGGTGTTCGTACGGGAGAATCGGGTCTGGACCATCATGGGAAACCAATGGCCAATTATCAACCCGCCACCGAGGTCAGGGCCAAGATCACTATTTTGGCTGAAGGGTCAAGAGGTCATTTGACGAAAATGCTGATACAGAAATTTAATTTAACAAAGGATAAGAACCCGCAAGTTTATTCTCTCGGAGTCAAAGAGATGTGGGAAGTCCCTGAGGGTTCATTTAAACAAGGGCAGATCGTCCATACTTTGGGTTATCCTCTCTCGGCGGACCAATTCGGAGGAGGGTTTATTTATGGGTTAAGCAAGAACCATGTCGTCATCGGTTTTTGTGTGGGATTGGATTATGAGGACCCGGCCTTTGATCCTCATCATGTTCTACAAATTTATAAAAAGCACCCTTTGGTCGAGCGGATCATAAAGAATGGTAAAATGATCCGGTATGGGGCGAAAAATATCCCCGAAGGGGGAGTGTTTTCTTTACCACAATTGTATCATGATAACATCATGATCATCGGGGACTCTGCCGGTTTCGTGGCCATGCCCAGTTTAAAGGGTATTCATTTGAGTATAAAATCGGGGATGGTCTGCGCGCAAACGGCTGTGGCTTCTATTAAGAAAAATGACACCTCCAAGGAGCAGCTTAGGGTTTATGAAAAGCTTTTTCAAGAAAGCGCTGAATACCGCGAACTTTATTCAGCGCGGAATTTCCGGCAATGTTTTGATTCTAATTTATACCTTGGATTTTTAAAGTTCGGCATTAATCAAATGACCGGCGGCCGCGGCCTGTCATTAAGCGGGAAATCCAGGATATCGTCAGATCACGAGCATTGCCTTGCATCGCCGGTTAATCATGGTTTTGCCAGAGATGGACTGGTTTTTGATAATAAGACCACTTTTAGTAAAGAGGCGGATATCTTTTATTCAGGGACCAGGCATGACGAAGAACAGCCGTGCCATATTGTCATCTCGGACCACAATGTTTGCCGTGATTGCATCGATCGATACGGGGCCCCTTGTCAGCATTTTTGTCCGGCCAATGTTTTTGAATTGAATTTGGATGCCAAGACCAATCAAAGTCAAATTACGCTGCATCCGTCAAACTGCATCCATTGTAAAACATGTGATATTAAAGATCCTTTTCAGAATGTGACATGGCTGCCGCCTTACGGTGGAGACGGACCGCAATACGAAAATATGTAAGGAGTAAGAGTTATGGGGCTAAAGATCATTAGTTTAATGAAGCAAGTGCCTTTGGCGGCTGAGATGCGGATTGGCGCTGATGGATTAATGGACCGTACCATTGCCAAATCGATGATCAATACGGACTGTTCTTTTGGCCTGGAGCAGGCTTTGGAAATACGGGATGCTGTTGCGGACGCCGAGCTGATCGTAGTTTCTATGGGTCCTTCCAGTTTTGAGCAGTCATTACATAAAGCGATGGCCATGGGCTTTGAGAGGGCCATTCTCCTTTCTGACAGGAAGCTGGGCGGTTCGGATACTTTTGCCACGGGGCTGGCACTCGCCACCTTGATCAAAAATGTCATTTTATCGAAGAATCCCCAAGACCCTTTTATTATTTTCGCCGGCCGGCAAACCAGCGACGGTGATACGGCGCATGTCCCTTCCCAGGTGGCCGAGAACCTTGGTATTCCTCAGGCAACCTTTGTCAAAGAATTGGATTATCAAGGTTCTCATTTGGTGGTTCAAAGGTTGATCGAAGGCGGCAGCCAGACATTAAAGATCCCCATTCCCTGTGTTATTTCTGTTTCTCCTTTTGCGATCCCTCCAAGGAGGCCTTCTTTAGCCGGAGCGGTCAGGTCCAGGCAGATAAAGATTGAAACATATAATCTTGACCAAATCGGACTATCGGCTGATCATGTGGGACTGGATGGTTCTCCGACGGTTGTGTCACGTGTTGTTAATATTAAACATGAGCGCCCGCCGGTGCGGATGGTGGATGGTAAGGATTCCACGGAGAAAATCCTGAATTTAACGCAGATGTTAAAGGAGCATTTAACGTCACATCCGTCTCAATCCAAGGCGCTGAAATCTCATCAGGAAAATGATCAGGAGCCGTTAAAACAAGATGTGTTTTCAAGGGTTGATTTTCGTCATGGGGCCCAAGGGATTTTGACTTGGGGTGAAGTTCAGGACGGCATGATGACACGGTCTTCTTTGGAGATCCTCAATCCGGCCAGAAAGCTGGCTGATCAGTTGAATACGACTGTCACTTCCGTTCTTATTGGTGAAAGCCTGAGTGGAATGCCAGAAGAGATCATTGCCCATGGCGCGGATGAGGTCATTGTTGTCGACCATCCTCGTCTGAAAGAATACATGGTGCTGCCATTTGCCCGTGTTATTGCGCAAGTCGCCCAAGAACGCCGTCCCGAGATTGCTTTATTCGCGGCGACAACATCCGGACGGGAATTGGCCCCCCGTTTAGCAAGCCGTTTAAAGGCGGGAGTGACGGCGGATTGCACGGAGTTAAGGATAGGGGAATTTGTTAATAAACGTTTGAAGTCCATTTTTTACCCCTGCCTGCAGGCCGTTCGTCCAACCTACGGGGAAAGCAAATTAGCAACCATCATGGGTTTCTGGTGCCCGCAGATGGCCACAGCCCGGCCCGGCACCTTTGAAATTCTAAAAACAGATCCGGGCCGGAAAGGAAAGATTACCTTTATTCAACCCGAATTAAAGGAAGAAGATTTTATTGTTGAAATGCTTGGGATAGAACGAAAAGAAAATATGGAGCAGGGACTTTTTACAGCGGACATCATTGTGGCAGGCGGCCTGCCATGTGGGGAATTGGATAATTTTAAATATATAAAAGAGTTGGCTCTGTGTTTACAGGAAAAAGGTCTTCGTGCGGAATGGGGTTCCAGCCGTCCGGTGGTGGATCGTGGTTATGTGCCCTATGGCCGTCAGATCGGTCAGACGGGAAAAACAGTGCGGCCCAAGGTGTATGTGAGCATTGGCATATCCGGAACAATTCAACATATTTCCGGCATGAAGGAATCAGGGTTGATCTTAGCCATTAACAGGGATGCCCGTGCCAATATTTTTAATTATGCGGATTATGGTATAATCGGGGATTATCTTCAAATTATGCCTGATCTTATTGATTCCGTCCGTCGTGGGTTTACTTTTGGGATCGGCCTTGAAGCTTAAAAAATGTCTATTGAGATCATTGAATGTGATTTTAGAAATCTTGACCATCGGGAATCGTTTGTGGTACTCTTAAATGAGTATATCAAGGACGATATGGGGGGAGGCGAGATCATCAAGGGCCCTCGCAAGGAGAAGCTCCTTAGTGAAATGAGCGAGCATCCCTCAAAGTTGGTTCTTTTCGCGCTCTGTGATAAGATGTATATAGGAATGGTCATCTGCTTTTGGGGATATTCGACGTTTCGTGTCTGCCGGCTTCTTAACGTCCATGATCTCATCGTTTTGTATGCCTGGCGTCACAAAGGCATTGGAAGAAAACTCATGGAAGCCCTCGAAGAAAAGGCTGGCATGTTCGGATGCGGTAAAATAACTTTGGAAGTCCGCGAGGATAACAAACAAGCCCGGCAGTTATATAGTTCTTTGGGTTACGGAGAGTGCCAGCCGCCGATGTCGTTTTGGGTCAAGTTTCTTGAGAATCGACAATGAAACGGCGACTGATCATTCTTGATACGACATTAAGGGAAGGAGAGCAGGCGCCGGGATGTTCCATGTTGCCTCATGAAAAATTGGCCGTCGCCCGCTTGCTTGAGAAATTGAATGTAGATGTTATTGAAGCGGGGTTCGCCGCTTCTTCGCGGGGCGATTTTTTAAGCATACAGGCCATCGCGGGAGTTGTCAGAAGGCCGATCATTTCTTCTTTTTGCAGGGCTAATGAAGAAGATATAAATCTTGCACTTGACGCTTTGAAAAAAGCCCGTCAGGGACGGGTACATGTTGTGTTTGGCACGTCGGATGTGCACTTAAAATATAAATTTAACATGAATCGGTCCCAGGCATTGGACCGTGTTGCTTGGGCCGTCAAATATGCCGCGAAACGTTGTTCTGACGTCCAGTTTACGGCTGAAGATGCGGGTCGAACAGATAAAAATTTCTTAATAAAGATAATTGCCGCCGCGATCAAGGCGGGGGCATCGACGATAAATTTGGCGGACACGGTCGGCTATCTTATGCCGGAAGAATTTGGGGGACTCATAAAATTCGTTCGCCAGAAAGCCGTTGGGCTTGATCACGCGCTTTTGAGCATCCATGCTCACGATGATCTGGGTTTGTCGCTTGCATCAACTCTTGCCGCTGTTGAGGCTGGGGCTGATCAAGTGGAGTGTACCATTAATGGCATTGGTGACAGGGCCGGGATTTGCGCTCTGGAAGAGATTGTTTACGCTTTAAAGATCCGCCAGGATTATTATTCTGTGTGTACGGATATCCGTGAAGAATTACTTGATCCCGTCAGTCGATTGGTCGCCGGGCATACCGGCACGAGGTTTTTTTCATTTTCAGCCCGTTGTTTAGAACAGGAAATGGCAGCCAAGGTTCAAAGATAAGGGAATCGATATGGGAATCTCCAATTTTGATATTTACGGTGACAAGGTCATTATTACGCTTTCCGAGAGGGCTTGTTTTACCACCGAGGATGTGATCAATAGTGAGCTTTTTAAAAAAATTTTGTCCCGCTGTTTGGCTGATCTGAAACGCAAAAATTCGATCTTATTAAATATTTTTGATAAATTCTCTTCATCGAAAGATCAAAACATCGATCTTCTTATTAAAATATTAAGATTTTTAACAAAGAATTCTGCTGATCTGCTGCCTGCCTCTGTTCCGGATTCAGGTTTTTTCCTGAAAGACAAACACCTTTCCAATGATTTCGTTGAATATGTTTACAACTATTGGCGTTCCCTGGAGCGTTTCATTGTTTGTGACTCTTCAGGGCGGGAATTTGACCAGAGGCCTTACCGTGCGTTCAATGATATGGTTGAACCTTTGAGCCATTTGATCCGGAGCACCTATAGGGATATCCAAGAGAACCTGACGACGTTACATCCGCGTATTTACCGTCAGGTTATTGCTGGCGGTGAGGTGGGTGTCATTACGACACCAAGACGGTTGAACTTACCCGGCGGTGTTTATGAGAAATTGCAGAGCATTCCTGTCATCAGGCAGGTGCTTCTGTATCCTCCTTTGATCCTGAACCCGTCGATGAATAAGCGATCGGGGAAATATGAACGTATTTCCCGCAACCCTCTGGAACTTTTCGATTTAAATAAGAACGAATGGTTATGTTATCCGGCCAAGGTTGGCCATTTGTTCATCCTTGTTTATTTTCATAAGAGATTTGCCGAGCTAGGCCTTTCTTTGTGTAATCTTTTTGAAATGGCTGATGACAGTGATCTTGAGCGAAGGCCGGATGCGGTCTTTACTTTTGGAGTGGAGGGTAATTGCCTGGATGGTTTAGCCAAGATGCCCACTGTTTTTTATGATGATGAAGCCAATCAAATGTTAGCGGGCGCTGTTCCCGGCCGTGATGAATTTGGTTATTTTGGGTATGTCAAGAAGATGATCTTGACCCTTCATAATATAAAAATGATGAAAAGGGGACGCCTGCCTTTTCATGGGGCGATGATCAGGATCATTTTAAAAGGTAACAAGGACCTGACACTTCTTTTTATAGGGGATACCGGTGCCGGTAAATCCGAGACCCTGGAGGCTTTCCGTGCCCTAGGCGAAGATTATATCCAAGATACTATCGTTATTGCCGATGATATGGGGTCTTTTGAAATAGCTCCTGACGGAAAGATCGTCGGTTATGGTACCGAGACCGGTGCTTTTTTGAGACTGGATGATCTTCAGCCGGGATATGCCCTGGGCCAGATCGATCGCGCCATCATTATGAATGCCAATCAGGTTAATGCCCGCATTATCTTGCCGGTGACAACCTTTAATAATCTGATCAAGGGACAAAACATTGATTTTATCCTATATGCGAATAATTATGAAGATATCGATGAAGATCACCCTGTTATAGAGAAGTTTGACAGCGCCGAAACAGCTTTTAATGTCTTTAAAGAAGGTACGGTGATGAGCAAAGGGACAACGACGACCAGCGGCATTGTTCATTCTTATTTTGCCAATGTGTTTGGTCCTGTGCAGTACAGGGACCTGCATGAGGGCCTGGCAGAGAAATATTTTGAAGCTTTCTTTAAGGCCAATGTTTTTGTCGGCCAGATCCGCACGCGCCTCGGCCTCTGTGGCTGGGAAAGAAAAGGCCCGCATGATGCGGCCAAAGAATTACTGCGCGTTATTCAACAAGGTTAAGGAACACTATGAAGCGAATAATTCCTATTGTTTTAGCATTTACTTTGGTGTCTCCATTGGCTGCCTTCGCCGGTGAAATTACTGTCGCGGCAGCGGCAAACGTGCAATTTACCCTGGATGATCTGAAAGCAGAATTTATAAAAGAAACCGGGATTGCTGTTAAATCAGTCATAGGGTCGTCGGGAAAATTGACTTCACAAATCGAAAATGGCGCTCCGTTTGATGTGTTTTTATCTGCAGATATGAAATATCCTGATAAGCTTTATAAGGATGGATTTTCATCTCAAGCTCCCAAGGTATATGCGTATGGTGTTTTGGTCCTTTGGACGATGAAAAATCTGGACATGTCCAAGGGCGTCAATGCTTTAAGCGATCCCGGGATTGTGAAAATTGCATTAGCCGATCCCAAGGTGGCTCCGTACGGGCGGGAGGCGGTTAATACTTTGAAGTTTTATAAATTATACGAGCTATTGCAGAAAGAATTAGTTCTTGGAGAAAGTATTTCACAGGCTAATCAATTTATTACAATAGGGGCAGCGGATATCGGCTTTACCGCTAAATCGGTTGTCCTTAGCCCCAATATGATGAACAAAGGGAAATGGGTTGAAGTAGACCCCCGATCATATAAGCCTATAGCCCAAGGGGTGATTGTGCTAAAATATGCTCAACAAAATCATTCTAAAGAAGCCCAAGAGTTTTATGATTTTCTTTTTTCAGCCCCGGCGCAGGAAATTTTTAAGAAGTATGGCTATAATTTGCCGTGAATAAATTAATAGGTAAGATCATTTTGATCGAATCATCCCCGCACATGTCAATGGTGGACATTGATGTGGACGGGGATGTTTTTTCTTCCATTGTTTTAGAAACGCCTGCCACCGCTGATTATTTAAAACAAGGTAATAGCGTCCAATTGCTTTTTAAAGAAACGGAAGTTTCTATCGCCAAGAATCTGACTGGTCTGATCAGTTTGCGCAACAGATTTCAGGCTACGGTTATAGGAATTGAAAAGTCTGATATTTTAGCCAAGATCTCCCTTAATTTTAAAGGCAAAAACATCGTTTCTATAATTACGGTGCGTTCGGTACAGAAGCTGGGATTGATTGACGGTGATGCTGTCGAATGGCTGGTTAAAACCAATGAGGTTTCCCTGTGCAGCCCTTATTCCTGACTTTTCAGCTGGCCGTGATCGTCACGGCCATTCTTTTTGTTCTCGGTGTCCCTTTAGCGTATTGGATCGTTTTCTCAAAAAACAGATTTAAATATATCATTGAGACCTTGGTAAGCATGCCTCTTGTCTTGCCGCCCACCGTCATTGGATTTTATCTGCTCGTTGTCTTTAGTCCTACCAATTTCTTGGGGCATTTCTTAGAAACTTATTTAGGGGTCAGGGTTGTTTTCAGTTTTACCGGGCTTGTCATCGGGTCTGTCATTTTTAGTCTTCCTTTTATGGTCAATCCGATCAAGGCAGGCTTGGAAAGCTTTCCGTTGACACTGATGGAAGCGTCCTATTGTTTGGGTAAATCATCATGGGAAACTTTGCGTCGGGTTATCTTGCCAAATATCAAGCCAGCTTTGCTCACAGGTCTCGTCATGGCCTTTGCCCATACCATCGGTGAATTCGGGGTGGTGCTTATGATCGGCGGCAATATCCCCGGAGAAACAAGGCTTGCGTCCATTGCCATTTATAATGAAGTAGAAGCGTTGAATTACGATACCGCCGGGCTCTATGCGCTGTTATTGGTGAGCATATCATTCTCTATTTTGTTGGTTTTTTATTATTTGAACCGTAAATCCTTAAAGATCTTTTGATCATGATCAAACTCCGTTTTAAAAAACAGATGCACACGCCCCAGGGGCAAGAATGGCTTGATGTTGATCTAAACATCGCCCGGGGAGAGTTTGTCACTCTTTTCGGGGAGTCTGGTGCTGGCAAAACAACTTTCTTGCGGGTATTGGCTGGCTTGACAGACCCGCAAGAAGGGCACATAGAAGTGGATGGGGAAGTTTGGTTTGATAGTCAGAAAAAGATCAATCGTCGAATCCAGAAAAGGAAGGTAGGGTTTATTTTTCAGGAAAATGCCCTGTTCCCTCATATGACAGTCCGTGAGAATTTGGAATATGCCTGCGGTGATAAGAAAACAAAGGGCAGCATCGAGGAATGGATCGTCAGCTTAGGTTTAAAAGGATTGGAAGACCAAAAACCGGATAAAATCTCAGGCGGACAAAAGCAACGGGTGGCGTTGATCCGTGCTTTGATCAACAGGCCTAAGATCTTGCTATTGGATGAACCTTTATCGGATCTGGATATTCCATCGCGTATGAATTTACAGGATGAGATCATCAAAGCATTCCAGAAGAGTAACATCACAACGATCCTGGTCAGTCATGATCTGTCTGAAGTGTTCAAGTTGTCAAAGAAGATCTTTGTTATTGAGCAGGGCAAGATCATTAGATCAGGCAGCCCGCAGGAAGTTTTTGTGAACAACAATTTTAGCGGCAAGTTCAAATTTACCGGTGAGATCATTGAGATCCATAAAGACGGGGTCTTGAACATTGTGACTTTAAGCATTGGAAATAATTTGACCAAGGTGATGGCCAGCGATGAAGAAATTGCCGGTCTAGCCATCGGAAGCAAGGTCATCGTTGCTGCCAAAGCCTTCAATCCTCTTATCCTGCCCATAAAAAAGGGGACACTTTAAAGTGTCCCCTTTTTTTGGTATAATCTTCAGATAATGTCAAAACTGGGAAAACTTAAATTTTTTTCTCATTTGAAATGGTGGCTTGGGGCAGCCCTTGTAACGATTTTTATATGTTGGTTTGCCCAACAGGTCATCCTCAAACCTGTCCTAGAGGCGGTTGCTACAAAAGCAATCGGTGCCAGGGTTACCCTCGGCAGTTTTTCTTTAAATATCCTGACTCATCGCATCCGGATCACCGATCTTCAAATCTATAATGAGCCAGGTTTCCCGCCGAAAGAATTCCTGAACGCCCCTGAAATACTTGTTGATATCGATCTTTTTAATGCCCTCCGAGGGAAATTGCATTTCCCATTGATTGTTTTTCGTTTAAATAAAATGGTCGTTTTTAAGGATCCCCAGGGGAAATTGAATATCAATGAACTGAAGATCGTCAAGGAGAAGGCCCATGAAAAGACCAAGGGGCCGACACCCAATTTTAGTATCGATGAGCTTAAACTCAACATCGGACAGGTTGTTGTTGAGGATGACAGCACAACACCGGCCTTGATCGAGGCGTATGATCTAAATCTTAAAGATGCAACTTTTCATAACATCAATGGTGTGCCTAAACTCGTGGGGCTGGTGATGTTTGAGGCCTTAAAGCCAACAGCAATGCAGAGTGCCGGACTATATGCCGCGACCACTTTGTTGGGAATTGGGTTCTTGCCCGGGTTAGCTATAGGGGTTGCTATTGCCAGCGATGATGCGATTGCCGAAATTAACCATTCGTTTGGTCAGGTTTTTACACAAAGCGTACAATTGTTTCAACACTTAGGTCAGATCAAGAGGACGGATGATAGGGCAGGGCAGATCTTTGCCAAGGTTTACAATTGTGATATTTCCGTTACTATCCAAGACGAAGGTTGGGGGCATTCGAGGATCATTATTAAGGCCAGGAAATACTTCTTAGCCAGGCCTGAGATCGCCGGCGGATTGCTTTATCAGTTAAAGGAAGAATTAAAGTAGGACCATTTTTATAATTGACAAAATTTTTTTAAGGGGATAATGCACATATGTGCATAACTAGGAAAAGCAAATGAGGCCAAAGAAAACACGTTGGGTTAAATGCAGTCCTTCTCAAAGATTTTTTAGACCTCAGACTAATATCAATGGCACTCATGATGGCATTGTTTTGACACTGGATGAATTTGAGGCTGTGAGATTGCTGGATTATAAAGGTTTATCTCAAATAGAGGCGGCTGTTGAAATGCGCGTCCATCGTTCTACGGTATCGAGGATCATTTCATCGGCGCGAAAGAAGATCGCGCAGGCCTTGGTCGAGATAAAAATATTAAAGATCGCAGGCGGTTGCTGTAAGGTGACGAAATAATCTGTCATTCTGAGAGAAGTGAAGGGTCCTAAGAAACATTAAATTGGGAGATGTTCTATGACTAAGAAGAAAGTTTTGTTTGTCTGTATTCACAATTCTGCCAGAAGCCAAATGGCTGAAGAGCTTTTAAGAAAACTGGCGGGGGAGCGTTTTGAAGTTGAAAGTGCCGGTTTTGAGCCTGGCAAATTAAATCCCGTAGTGGTCGAAGTATTAAAAGAGGAAGGCATAGATATTACAGCTAAACAGACAAAGGCCGTATTTGATCTGTATAAAAAAGGCAACCGTTATGATTATGTCGTTACTGTTTGTGATGAATCAAATGCAGAAAGATGCCCTATTTTTCCGGGGCTAAGTCAAAGATTACACTGGAGCTTTACAGACCCTTCAAGATTTGAAGGCACTCCTGAAGAAAAATTAGCCAAAACAAAAAAAGTTAAAGAAGAAATTAATCATCAACTCAAAGAATGGTTACGGGGACAATAAAATGATAGTTCAAGGATGTAATAGACTTTCCTTTTTAGATAGATTTTTGACATTGTGGATCTTTCTAGCGATGGCCATCGGTGTCGGGGCTGGTTTCTTCGTCCCGGGTATAGTTGGCTTTTGGGATCAGTTTCAGTCAGGGACCACCAATATCCCCATCGCCGCAGGACTTATATTGATGATGTATCCGCCCTTGGCAAAGGTCAAATATGAGGAACTAGGGGACGTGTTCAGGGACATGAAGATATTGACACTTTCCTTGGTGCAGAACTGGATTATCGGTCCGATATTGATGTTTTTTTTGGCGATCACCTTTTTGAGGGATTATCCGGAATATATGGTCGGATTGATCATGATCGGCCTTGCCCGGTGCATTGCCATGGTTATTGTCTGGAATGATCTCGCCGATGGTGATAGGGAGTATTGTGCGGGATTGGTGGCTTTCAATGCGATTTTTCAAGTTTTATTCTTTTCGGTATACGCGTGGGTTTTTATCACGATATTACCAGGTTTTTTTGGACTTCACGGCGCTGTTGTTCAGGTCACGATGATTCAGATCGCCAAGAGTGTCTTTATTTATCTTGGGCTTCCTTTCCTGGCCGGGGTTATTTCAAGATTTACCCTGCTGCGTGTTAAAGGCAGGGAATGGTATGACAAAGTTTTCATTCCTCGTATCAGCCCCATGACATTAATAGCGCTTCTTTTTACGATTTTTGTGATGTTTTCGCTTAAAGGTGGGGCTATCGTCAAGATCCCCTTGGATGTCCTTCGGATCGCAATACCCCTTTTGATCTATTTTATCGTGATGTTTTTTATTTCTTTTTATATGGCGCAGAAGGCCAAAGCGGATTACGGTAAGACGGTCACCTTGTCATTTACAGCGGCTAGTAATAATTTTGAGCTGGCGATCGCCGTAGCCATTGCGGTTTTTGGTATTAACTCAGGTGTAGCTTTTGCTGCTGTGATAGGGCCTTTGGTAGAGGTACCGGTCATGATCGGCCTGGTCAATGTTGCAAGAAGTTTTCAGAAGCGGTTATAAATAATTTGGGAATTTAGTGAATTCTTGGGCGTATTCTTTAGTAAGAATGCCGTCTTTAATGAATTGTGTCAAACATTGTTCCATGGTGTACATCCCGTCATCACCTGTCACCATTTGCCCGCGGATCTCAAGCAAGGCTCCCCGACGGATAATATTGCGGATGGACAGTGTCGGTATGAGGACTTCCGTTCCCAAAACCCTGCCTTTTTTACCCTGAAGAGGGATCAATGTCTGGCCAATAATAGCAGTAAGATTTTCCGCCAATTGGGTACGGATCTGGTTTTGTTTTCCAGGCGGGTAAACATCAAGGATACGGTTAATCGATTCAGTTGTGTCCGGAGCGTGCAGGGTTGTTAATACCAGATGCCCGGTTTCGGCAGTGGTCAGCGCCATGGAAATAGATTCAGCGTCGCGGATCTCACCTACCACTACAACATCCGGGTCCTGGCGAAGGGCAGCTTTAAGCGCGGTTGCGAAAGAATGGGTATTGGTGCCGACCTCACGTTGAATGATCAGGCTTTTTTTGGATTCATGCACGTATTCAATAGGGTCCTCGATCATTACGATCTTAAAGGGACGTTCTTTATTGATCAAATCCACCATATAATTCATGGTAGTGGTTTTACCGCTTCCGGCAGAACCGGAGATGATGATAAATCCTTTACGTTTACGTGCCAATTTTTCGATGATGGCGGGAAGCCCTAATTGCTGGGCTGTTGGTATGATAGTGGGTAATATACGGATATTCGCCGCAGGATGGTTTTTCTCCACATGGCCATTGACGCGGAAGTTGAAATTCTTGACGCCTATATAGGAGAGATCGATATCCTGGTTTTCCAGAAAAGCTTTACGCTGCATATCTGTCATCATGTTAAAAAGAAGATTTTCGATATCTTCCGATTTTAAAATAGGCAGATCAGATTTGGTCAGTTCTCCATGAATTCTAAAAACAGGAGGCCTGTCCACTACCAGATGAATATCCGTAGCGTTCTGTGAGATAGCTTGTTGAAGTAGTGGCATTACCTTTGTATAATCCATAATGGTTATAGTGTAACATATTTCTTTATAGTCGTGCTAGTTCAGGTTCATTTTTGTCTGTTGTACCTCTCTGGAAAGGCCCAATTGCTTCGATTGGCACTGCTCTCTTCGGTTGACATTCCTGCAGCTCACCCTTATAATGCTCTGTCTTAGTTAAATAAAATAGAGATTAATATTATGCAGGCAGCAAATCCGTATATATATAAGATCAAACCCTACGTGCCGGGAAAGCCTATAAATGAGGTCAGGCGCGAACTGGGGTTAAAAAGTGTCATTAAATTGGCTTCTAACGAGAATCCTTATCCGCCTTCGCCTAAGGTTTTGGCGGCGATGAGTACCGCTGCCCGTGAGGTTAATCGCTATCCGGATGGGGGTTGTTTCTTGCTGCGCCGTGCCTTGGCCAGGAAATTTGATATCGATGATGATCAGCTGATCTTTGGCAATGGTTCTGACGAGATCATTTGTCTGGCGGTCAAAGCTTTTGCGGCCAAAGGGGATGATGTTATCATCGCCAGGCCGTCATTTCTGATATATGAGATCGCTTCAATTTTATCCGGCGCTCGCTTGCATCAGGTGCCACTTAAAGACTTTCGTTATGACCTTGAAGCGATGAAAGCCCGGATCAATGCGCGTACCAAGATCATATTTATCGGGAACCCTGATAATCCGGCGGGGACATACGTAACCCAGCGTCAGACCGAGGATTTTTTACGTTCCGTGCCTAAAAGCACCTTGGTATTCTTTGATGAGGCTTATTTTGAATTTGTACGGGCCAAAGATTATCCTGACACCTTGGGCCTCATGAAGAAATACCCTAATGTCATCACCAGCCGCACATTTTCAAAAATGTACGGATTAGCCGGGCTGCGCGTAGGTTATGGGATCGCCAGCCGCGAGATCATTGATATTTTAAACCGTTTACGTGAACCTTTTAACGTCAATAGCATGGCCCAGGCTGCGGCGGTGGCTGCCTTGAGCGACGAAGTTTATTACCGTCATATTGCTAAAGATGTAGAGGAGCAGAGGCAATATCTTTACCGCTCGCTTCAAAGTATGGATATCGCTTTTGAGGTGAGTTTTACAAATTTCATTCTGGTCCATGTCGGCGGCGATAGCTCCCAGGTGGCGGGGGCTTTGCTTAAAAAAGGGGTCATTATCCGGGACATGGCTGCGTGGGGATTAAAGGGGTATATACGCGTTTCCATCGGAAGCGCGTCGGAAAACAAGCGTTTTATAAAAACATTAGGAGAGGTGCTATGATTGTCATTTTACGTCCGGATGCGACTGAGGCCAATGTCCAACACATTGTCGAGCGTGCCGGTAAACTGGGACTTAAGGCCAATATTTCGCGCGGGGTGGAGCGCACAGTGATTGGTTTTATTGGTTCTGAAGATGCTTTACGGGTCATTCCTTTGGAAGTTTTCCCGGGGGTGGAGCAGGTCATGCAGGTTTTGGCGCCGTATAAATTGGTTTCCCGTGAGTTTAAGAAAGAAAACACAGTTATTAAATTGCCTTATAATACTACGGTTGGCGGCAAGAAGATCGCTGTGATGGCAGGCCCTTGCTCGGTGGAAGATTACAAGAGCATGTTGTCTGTTGCCAAAACGGTCAAGTCTTTAGGGGCTAATATTTTGCGGGGTGGCGCTTTTAAGCCGCGCACTTCACCGTATGATTTTCAGGGTTTGGGTGAGGAAGGTTTGAAGATCTTGCAGGCCGTCGGTAAAGAGGTGGGCATTTGTACGATCTCCGAAGTGATGGATACCCGTCAGGTAGAACTCTTGGCCAAATATGTCGACATTCTGCAGATCGGGGCACGCAATATGCAGAATTTTTCGTTGTTGAAAGAAGTCGGTATTATCAAGAAACCTGTGATGCTCAAGCGCGGCATGAGCGGGATGATCAAAGAGTGGCTCATGTCCGCCGAGTATTTGCTGGCCAATGGCAATTATGATGTCATGCTCTGTGAGCGCGGTATCCGCACCTTTGAGACCGCCACCCGCAATACGCTGGATATCAATGCCGTTGCTGTGGCCAAACGCCTTTCGCATTTACCGGTAGTAGTTGATCCAAGCCATGGCACCGGTTCATGGGAATATGTGGCTTCAGGGGCCCGTGCCGGTATTGCCGCCGGATGTGATGCGTTGATGATCGAGGTGCATGATAACCCCGAAGAGGCATTGTCCGACGGGGCTCAATCGTTGATGCCGGATAAATTTCAGGAATTAATGGTCTCTGCCAAACGTGTCGCTCAGGCCGTGGATAGGGATCTCTAAAACTTAAGGACATTATGTTTAATCGAAAAGAATTGTTTAGAAGGGTAGCGATCGTTGGTGTTGGGTTTATGGGGGCTTCTTTGGGATTGGCCATCAAGAAAAAAGGCCTGGCTCGTGAAATAATCGGCATTGGCCGTCAAGAAGATTCTTTAAAACAAGCTAAGGAATTGGCCGCTATCGACGAGTGGACCTTGGATTTTAATAAAGGGATCATCGGTGCGGATTTGATCGTGCTGGCCACTCCGGTCAATACGATCATCGATATCATTGAGATCTTAGGCAAGGAAAACAGGCGCGGGTGTATTATTACGGATATGGGCTCTACCAAGGCCGCGATCGTCGAGCGGGCAGAAAAGGTGTTGCATCATTCGCTTTTGTTTGTAGGCTCCCATCCCCTGGTCGGTTCCGAGAAAAAAGGGCCCGCCCATGCCAACGCTCAGCTTTATGAAGGGGGTTCATGCATCATGACCCCGACGGATAAGACCAATCGCCTAGCCAAGGAGAAGATCAAGCAGTTTTGGATGCAATTAGGGTCCTCAGTCAAATTGATGACGCCCCAGGAGCATGACCAGGTCTTGGCCTCTATCAGCCATGTGCCGCATTTGATGGCGTTTGCCCTGATCAAGGCCATGCCGGATAATTTTTTGGAACATGCTACCCAGGGTCTTAAAGACACAACAAGGGTCGCCGCTTCAGACCCGCAAGTCTGGAGGGACATAGCCCTGTCTAATCATAAGCCGATCCTGAAGGCCTTGGATGAAACGGTAAAGGTTTTAGCGACGATACGCAAGGCCATTGTGGCCCGTGACCAGGAAGCATTGACAGAGATTTTTAAACAGGCCAAGGATAAGCGGGAACGCTTGGGTTAATATGAAAATTACTGAACATGTAGTCATAACGTTGGATGGTCCTGCCGGTGCCGGTAAAAGTACGGTAGCCAAATCCCTGGCCCAAAAGCTTGGTATTACCTATCTTGATACCGGGGCCATGTACCGTGCCTTGACATTGAAGGGCCTGCGTTTAAAAATGGATTTATCCGACGAAGAGGCCTTGACAATCCTTGCGCGCAATACCAAAATTTCTTTTACAGAAATGCCCGATGGATCTTTGAATATCACCCTGGATGGTGAAGATGTATCCCTGGCGATCCGTGCCCCGGAGGTTACCAATAATACGTATTATGCCGCCAGGACACCAGGCGTGAGGACATTAATGGTGGCCTGGCAGAGGGCCATCGGGGACGCTCACTCTATCGTGACTGACGGTCGCGATCAAGGGACGGTGGTATTTAAGGATGCTAAATATAAATTTTATATCGATGCTGATGTGGAAGAGCGTGTGGGACGCCGCTATAGGGAGTTGCAGGCAGCCGGTAAGCACGTTGATCTGGACCAATTACGCATTGATATGAAGGACCGTGACCATAAAGATTTTACCCGCAGCGTCGGCCCTTTGAAAAAAGCTCCGGATGCCATTACCGTGGATTCCACCGGCCTGACGGTCGAGGGGACCGTTGATAAAATCATGAAATTGATCAACCTATGACCCCGAAGCATTCCAATATCCGCAATTTTTCCATCATCGCCCATATTGACCACGGCAAATCCACACTGGCAGACAGGTTTTTGTTGTTTGCCGGCGCTATTGATGAGCGTAAATTTCACAATCAGATGCTTGATGATATGGACCTTGAACGCGAGCGCGGGATCACCATCAAAGCTTCAGCGGTGCGCCTGGATTATAAAGCCCTTGACGGACAAAAATATATTTTCAATCTTATTGATACCCCAGGTCACGTGGATTTTTCTTATGAAGTTGAAAAGTCCCTGCGTGCTTGCGAAGGGGCTTTGCTTTTGATTGATGTCACCCAAGGGGTCGAATCACAGACCATTGCCAATTATTATCTGGCCATCGATAATAATTTGGAGATTTTACCGGTGATCAACAAGATCGATATTGCCAATGCGGATATTGACGAGGCTAAGCGCCAATTTATAGAGATACTTAAATTTAAGTTAGAGGATATTCAATTGGTATCGGCCAAGCAAGGAATTAACATCGGTGAGTTGTTTGAAAAAATAGTAAAGTTTATCCCCCCGCCTGAAGGGGATCCCTCGGCTCCTTTGAAAGCCCTCGTTTTTGACATGAAGTACGATATTTATAAGGGGATAATCATTTATGTGCGCCTCTTTGAAGGTTCTATCAAGCCCGGCGTGCGCATCCATTTTATGAATGTGAATAAAGATTTTGATGTGCAGGAAGTGGGTATTTTTGCTCCCGGCATTCAACCGGTGAAAGGTCTTTCCGCCGGGGAAGTCGGCTATATCACCTGTAATTTGCACGATCCTAAAGAAGTGCGGGTCGGAGACACCATGACAGAGCTGGCACGCCCCACCGCTCATCCTTTGGAAGGGTATCGTCAATTAAAGCCCTTGGTTTTCTGCGGGGTTTATCCGGTCAATGCAGGCGACTACGCGCCTTTACGTGAAGCCATTGATAAATTGCGTCTTTCAGACCCCAGTTTTGTTTATGAGCATGAAACCTCCCAGTCCTTTGGATACGGATTCCGCTGCGGCTTTTTGGGTCTTTTGCACATGGAGATTGTGCAGGAACGTCTGGAGCGCGAATATGATTTGAATTTGATCTTAACCACCCCCAACGTCGGGTATAAGATCATGAAGCGTGACGGGTCTGTGATGGACCTGGAAAACCCGTCGGATCTGCCCAACGGTTCGGATATCGCTCACATCGAAGAGCCGATCCTGGCGGTGTCCATTTTTACGCCGGTCACCTATATGGATGCGGTCATGGAACTTTCTAAAAGGAAACGCGGGATTTTTCAAAAAAGTGAATTTATCGGGGACCGCATGAAGATCCTTTTTGATATCCCGCTTTCAGAGGTCATCGTTGATTTTAACGATCTCATCAAGTCCGCTACCCGCGGGTATGGGTCCATTGATTATGAGTTTAAGAACTACGCAGCAGCGTCGATCACCCGTATGGATATCTTGATCAATGATGAGCCTTGTGATGCTTTTTCATGCATGGTGCATAAAGACCGGGCCTATGATAAGGGCTTGGGGTTAGTCAGCAAGCTTAAAGAGCTTATTCCCCAGCAATTATTTGAAATCCGTATCCAAGCCCAGGCCGACGGCCGTATCATCTCCAGTGCCAGGATCAAATCAACGGGAAAGAATGTTACGGCCAAGTGTTATGGCGGGGATATCAGCCGCAAGCGTAAATTATGGGAAAAGCAAAAAGAAGGTAAGAAGAAGCTCAAACAGATCGGCCGCGTCGAAGTGCCCCAGGAAGCCTTCCTGGCGGCGTTAAAAATTTAGGAAAGGATTGTCATGTCCCAAAATAGAAAACCAAAATCAGCCGCCCGCGAGTGGGTTGAATCGATCTTAATTGCCCTGGTTTTGGCAGTAGTCATCCGCAGTTATTTTATTCAGCCTTTTAAGATACCCAGCGGTTCCATGCGTATGACCCTTATCGAAGGAGATCATCTTTTTGTGGACAAATGGTCCTACGGCCCTCAGGTGTTGCCGCCTATGTTCTGGGATATCGGATTTCAAGAAGGGAGTCCTTTATTGTCCTTGCGATGGCCCGATGCTTTGTTACCCATGACAAAAACACGCCTGCCCGGTTTAGGGAAACCCCGACGCGGGGATGTTATTGTTTTTGTTTATCCGGTCGATCCGACCAAAGATTTTATCAAGCGTCTTATCGCCGTGGGTGGGGAAACTGTTGCGATCAAGGACGGAACGATTTATATTAATGATAAGGAAGTCACTGACCCGCGCATTAAACGGACGTATTATTATAATCGCGGCGATTATGGTGGTGAAGGGCAAACAGTGCATGTGCCCCCCGGTTATGTTTTTGTGATGGGTGACAATAGCGGTTCCAGTTATGACAGCCGTTATTGGGGGTTTGTCCCTGAATCAAGCATTATCGGCCGTGCGGACATCATTTTTTGGCCTTTGGATCGAATTCGGATCATTCAATGAAATGCGTAACATTTGCAATTTTACTCATTGTTTTCTGTGGTTGCCAGACAGCGGCACCTAAGCCTAAGACAACCCAGGCAGATACCGTTTCAGCGTTGACGACGATGACACAGGGACTGACCAATCAACCGATCACACAAGCGCAGTTAAAGAATTTATCGATACAGGTGGCCCATGACCCTCAAGCACAGTCAGCCATACGTTCGATCAATACAGCATTAAGCCCGCAACATACGGTTAAGTATTGCCCGGAGGATGGGGAGCGTTTTAGCGCGGATATGATCTGGTGTCCGGACCATAAAGTTAAACTTGAATGGGTAGAGTGAGCCACTAAATGTGGCTCACTTCCTGAAAAACTGTTTTCCAAGTTTTTCAGGGGGTTCCAAAATGGGTAGTTACAACTATGTCGCTTACTTTCGCCAATAAAGTTACCATCGGCCGTATTTTGATCGTCCCGTTTTTTATCGCGACGGTGATGTATATTTCTCCTCTACATGAATATTTCCGCTGGGTGGCTTTGGGGCTTTTCTTGGTGGCGGTGATATCGGATGTTATCGACGGCTACATTGCCAGGACCCGCGGACAAAAAACTAAAGCCGGGGCCATTCTTGATCCTCTGGCCGATAAAATACTGTTGATCTCTGCCTTTATTTGCCTGTATATTAAAAGAGGAATTTTTCCGGATATTCACTTTCCTTTATGGTTTGTGGTGGCCATCATCAGCCGGGATGTTATGCTGCTCTTGGGCTCCATGATCATTCAATTGACGACCGGAAAATTGGATATTGAAGCAAACCGTTCAGGTAAATTCACTGCATTTTTACAAATTGTATGCGTGCTTGGTGTATTATTGCAGTTGAAGTTTACCTTTGTGTTCTGGTATGTGGCGCTGGTGGCCACCTTCGTTTCCGGGGTCATTTATATAAAGGAAGGGATAAAAGTCCTCAATGAATCTACTGTATCTGGCAATTAGCGTATTGCTGTCGTATTTGATCGGCTCCATCCCAGTGGCGTATATTTTTGGCCGTGTTCTTAAAGGCATTGATATCCGTGAGCATGGTTCCGGCAATATGGGGGCCACCAATGCCTTTAGGGTATTGGGCCGGGGGCCTGGTACAATTGTTCTAGTTTTGGATATTATCAAAGGTATCATTCCCGTTACGCTTTTGGCCAATGCTTTTGGTTTAGGGGATGCCTTATCCCTGGTTATCATCGCCATAGCGGCTGTGTCAGGACATAATTGGACGGTTTTTTTAGGTTTTAAAGGCGGCAAAGGCATGGCCACAAGCTTGGGGGTTTTGATCGGCTTGGCTATTCAATTACCGGGTTTAAGGATAGTATTAGGCTTGGCAACATTGATCTGGTTAGTGCTGTTTATTGCCCTAGGGTATGTGTCGATCGCTTCCATAAGTGCTGCCGTAGCTTTACCGATCTTGATGGTGGTATTTGAGGCCCCTTTTCCGATGAAGGTGATGGCCATTGTGCTGTGTGTTTTTATAGTTTTTCGGCATAGTTCCAACATTAAACGCCTGGTCCGTGGCCAGGAAAACCGCGTTAGCTTCCCCTTCCGTAAACGCCCCTGATTATTTTTTCTAGAATCTTTATTTATTATAATTTCTTAATCAAAATAGCCCTTCATTGGATTATTCCGTCGATGGATCCTTAAGGAAACGCTTTCTCCAAATCGCCCAAACGCCCTTGTTTTCACCCTTTGGCATGTTACACTTCGTTTAGGGGCCAGAGGACGTGGAAAAAAAGGGAGATTAAAATGGAATTTAACGATTCGGTATTACCAGGCGCAAAGGATTTGCCCATGCGTGATATTTTTCACAAAACAGCGGCGATCTTACAAGGCAGGGGGAAGGCCATTACCTTGCGTGAGCATGCCGATGAAAAGGAATGTGTTACGGATGTTCGCAAACATTTTATTTATTTGGCTAAAGAAATACAGAGCGAAGAGGGGCAATCGATACCACAAGTCCATATCAAGAAGTCATTTGATAGCCTTACTCATGATGAAAGATTTTCTTTCAGGGTAAAAGGGTTTTTTTACGTCAATCATAGTCGTCGGCTGATGAAGGTCGATTATTGTCACACATTGAGGATCAATTTACACTGGAAGTCTAAAGCAATTTCTCCCAAGAAGACCGTGACTATGGCCTAGGAACCGAAACTGTCACATCTTCCCTTCCCGAGTCCCGCATTTATTAGCGGGATTCTTTTTTTAGCAACTAATTATACAAATACTCATATTATCTTTTGATTAAGATGCGTAAGTATATGCATATTAATATGTTATGAATCAATACCGCGGCTTGCCTAAATTGACAATTGCTAAATACATGTTATCCTTTCAAGATAACGTTTTCTCTCTGGAATTTCATTCAAGATGTTCAAAAAATTTCTAAGTTCAATTATAATTATCTGCTTTTTTCTGACAAGCGTAGGCCTGTATCCTCAAGCCCATGCCGATTCAGTATTAGGTCTGCCCGTACCCGGCACCATGATCACTTTAAGTGCGGCCTATCAACCTGCAATGATCAAGGGGCTGATCGTCCATAAAGACAATCCTTTTTTGTTTGATTTCATTGTTGATACCGGCAACAGCGGTTTGGCAGGAGATACCCTCAAGAATGAAGGCGACCGGCTGGTCAAATATTTCTTTGCTTGTTTAACTATTCCTGAGAAAGACCTGTGGGTCAATCTCTCTCCTTATGAAAAAGATAGAATGGTCCCCCAAGCCTTAGGCCAAACAGCTTTAGGCCGTGATCTTTTGGCCCAAGATTATATTCTCAAACAATTAACTGCTTCTCTAATATATCCTGAAAAGGACTTAGGCAAAGCATTTTGGGACAGGGTTTATGCAAAAGCCTGGCAAATGTATGGTACTACCCAAATTCCGGTTAATACTTTTAATAAGGTTTGGATAGTTGCAGACAATGCCAGCGTCTATGAGCATGGGCAGACGGCTTTTGTTGTAAGCGGTCATATGAAGGTGATGTTGGAAGAAGATTATCTCGCGTTAACCAAACACCAAACGCCAACCCGGGGACATGAAATACATTCTATTGCGTCTCAAATAATTAAACAAATCATCCTTCCCGAAATCGAACGTGAGGTCAACACCGGCAAGAATTTTAGTACCTTACGCCAGATCTTCAATTCTTTGATCTTAGCCAGCTGGTACAAAAGGAATCTCAAGGAAGCGTTATTGACCCAATTTTACGCAGATAAAAGTACAGTTAAAGGTGTGATCGCGAACGGAGCAAAGCAATCCCGTGAGCAAATTTACGATCAGTATCTTAAAGCCTATAAGAAAGGCGTTTTTAATTATATCAAAGAAGATGCCCAGCCTGATGGCCAAACCATTCAAAGAAAATATTTTTCGGGCGGGTTTGATGTCAATTTAGCAATGACAGTTGTCGACACTCCTACTGTTGCGGTCGTTCAGGCTGTGGACAAGGTCGTAGGAAAGCTTCAACAACTCATTGTTTATGCCCCTCCTAACATAGTGGTATCAGAGAATGGCGCATCAAATGGTTCAACTAGTGATCGGATGGAAGCATGGTTGAAAAGCCTCCGTGATGCTCCCGATGATAGGGCGAGACAAGAGATGTGGATACAAGTGATCAATCGTTTAATGGTGGCAACCAAGGACCCCAAAAAGAACCGTAATTTAGGCCAATTAATTAATATTGTCCGGCAATGGCCGGGGATGGGAAGCTGGCTGGTCGAAAGAATACGAATGCATGACGACTATAGTATTGAGTACAATTTGGATCATCCCGGAGTTGATGAAGTTTTGAGGCAGTTAATTTCAGACGTTGGAGTTGGAAGCCATGATCCCAATTTTTCAGAAATGCTAAGAGGCCAAGATCCGGCTATGGCCAGTGTTTCTATCCCCCAAAAGGGTGGAGACTCTATGCTTGAATTTGAAACAACATTGACTGATTCAGAGAAAGCGAACAGCATTATAGATGTTAGGGAAGCTTTAAATAAAATTAGAAAGATTACAAATGATCCTTCAACCCAAGTCCAGGGCCAAAGAAAGAAAATAGAGTTAGAAATAGAATCTTATCGAGATAAGGCTAAATTTGCTTTAATGGGTATTAATACAGATATATGGCCAATTTATCATGCATTAACTGACATAGTATCCTTTTTTACTTTAAAAGATGGTGACTGGTCTGAAATTTTTTCTAAGTTGGATAATCTTGAAGTAGAGCTGAAAAAGCTAGAGCTCAAGGAGTGGAAATTTTCTGCTATTGAAAAAGATAGAGCACGAAGGGTATTGGGACAGCTAGAGAAGATTTTGAAAGCGAAGGGGTATGAAAAAGCTAAGGTAGAAATAATGGATCCTCATAATCAAGAAGTATGGTTTGGGTCTGAGTTGAATATAGTGCCGATCTTATCACCAGATGAAATCCCATTAATTATCGATGAGGTGCTGACATCTTCGTCAACTAAACAAAAACCGGTAACGGCGCAAGAGGCGCGCGATCAGGTGGGGGAAAGCAACTACGTATTTTCAGTGGATCATATATTCATTTCAACTAAGAAAGAATTAGAAGCACAGGTCAACCCGGATGATGTTTCCGGTGAAGCTTCGGAAATCGTTCCTGAAAGAAAGACGGCTGGGGAATTGAGAAGAGCTAGAGAAACGGCAGAGTTATACAAAAGGTGGCAAGAGGAGAACGCTGAGGGAAAGAAGAACGGGAATGAACCTCCTATCGCATCGACTATTCAATCTGTTGCTGAGCAATCCTCTGAAAGGTCCCAAGGGACGCCCGCCGTGGAGATGACAAACGCAATGAGTCTATTATCAAGCATTAAGTTTGAGGGGTTTGTGAATAGTGGGCGTAAATATATTATTAAAGGCATAAGAATTGGTATCCAATTAACGAAGGGGAGGACGGAGATACCTAACGTAATCTTTGATAAAATTGAAGGCGATGATATTTATTATCGCTCAGAGCTTGGCGTTGAGCAACGGGAACTAAAAAAGATTTATAAAATTGAAATCCCGACTGCTTTGTTCGAACTTATTTCAGATTGTGAGTTGTTGGATGGGGCTATTACTGGAACTCAAATCCGGGATGGTATTTTTAAGATGAAAGATTCGAAGAGAATACGACAGATAATAAGTAAGCTTAGGGCTGTCCCCATGGATGAAGTAAGAAAATATATAGATCCTGAAAATAGAGAAGGCATGAGAGTCCTTGCGCAGGAAGTATTGAAGATCTACCTAAAATCGATAGAAACATATAATGATGAGCATTCCGTCAAATTGGCGCCGGAGGAACGATCGGAAGATAAACCCAATATGGCGATGACAGTGGCGGATTTACCAATTATTAACAAAATGCTCCGTACTCTAGATCAAAACATACCATCTATAAATATTGCTGGGGGAATAGTTATTTTGCAAGAAAAAGGCCGGGACCCAATTGTGTCAGATTTAATAAATGATCCTGATTTTCCGGAATCGTATGTGGATCAAAAAACAGGTGATGTGGTGGTGAAAAATAATAAGGTGGGTGACGTTAAAATCGAGTTAAATGAGTTAAAAAGAAAGATTAAAAAAGGGAATGCTGGGACCGCGGTAGTACGGCCTGCGGCCAATTCAAAGTCAACGGAGGTTGCAGTCAAACCATTGACGGTACAAGGGATCTCTGATCTCTTTGAAGAAGCAAAAGGCAGATTTTATAGAAGGACGACATGGCTCAATATTGTTAAACTGGTCAAGATTGCAGTACTGCTGGGGACAAAAGCAGGCACTGAGCCTAAAGAGCAGATACAGCCCGCAGTGGATTTAATTAATAAAAATGTGTCTGAGATTACAGGAATTCACAAAGTTTGGGATGATATCAATGCGGGAGTTGTAGAATTGTCCGTATTAGGGAATGTATCTCTTGAGCAAGCCAATGAACTTAGATTAAAAGCATTAGGCATCACATCAATAAGCGGTGAAGGATTGTCCAAAGAGGCCAGGACTGAATTTAGTATAGCGGTGGTGAGGGTTGCCATATTGCTAAGTATTAAAGGAAAAACCAGCATTGAGCAACAGCTTAAACGGGCGCATGGCTTGATAGTCGAAGCATCTAAAGAAATGAGATCCCTTCCCGGAGACGATATTAGCGCAGGGGTCGCGGAAATAGCAGCCTTATCGGGGATTAGTGATGAGGAACTTATAGATATAATCAAATTTGCCAGTGGCCCAATAGCGACAAGGATAACAAGAAAATTAAGTGCGTTGGAAAATATAGTATTGTTGAAAATGGCAGCCTTGCGGGAGAATGCTGAAAATCTATACGCCACAGATGAATGGATAAGAACAGAATTTAGCACTGCTAAACAAGTTTTTACATATTGGGAAAAAGAAAAATTAGCTATAGCGGAAATTTTAGCGTTTTCACAGTGGAAGCAGCAACAAAACGCAGCGATGGCTCCGGGCGGTATCGATCTGAATACCTCTAATGGCATGCAGTGGAAGATAAGCAAGGACGGGCGTGGGGTTGAAATGAATATTGACCCTGCCACCATCGAGCGCATCAGGCGGGACGGCATTGACAGCCTCTCACCGGTAATTCTTAGGATGACACCCGTAACCAGTATTTGGTTATTGATCGGGATCCAAGCCCCTGCCTTATCCGGCGTTTAAATTCTCATTTTCCGCGATGTTTGTCTGTTACCCAGAATTCCAAATATTTTCCAAACATCAGGCGGGTCTGGGCGTGCAGGGCCGGCATGGCGCTGAAGAAAACCAAAATGAAGGGAACCATCAGCCATTCAAAGGCATGCCCTAATTTTAAGAGCCAGCGGTAGCGGATCTTCGCTTTGGGTAGCAGGGACAGGGATAGGAGGATGGTGATGCATATCGCAAGGAATCCCAAGGCAAAGATGGTATTGGCGATATCAGGCACGTTGTAATAAACCACCGATGCGCTAAATTCCCGTCTTGCAAAAATAACCGGAAGCCAGCCGATGATGGAAAGAATGAAGCCTGAGGTGGCCCAGGAAAGATGCCCCTCAAAAAGTTTAAAGCCATGACGCAGTTTTTCATATAAAGGGATCTTTTTTGATCTAAGGAAAGCCCTCATTACGATCGGAAAATTCTCCACTCCCCAGGCCCAGCGTTGCTTTTGTTTATAGACGCTTTGGGCTGTTTGCCACCAATGATGCGCAGAAGCGACATCCATCGACAGGGTGACGTACATCGGTATCACCTTATATTGACCGTCGTAGTGAATATAAGCCTTCCAGAATATAGCGGAATCGTCTGAGATCATGTCTACAGGCCAATAATCCACGTCAACCAGGGCTTTGAAGCTCATGCTATGGCTTGAGAAGGTGACTAATTTTTCAGGATTAGTGGCTTCGATCAATAGATAAAAAGAAGAACCTGTTTCCACCACCCGGGCAAAGCCGGGGACATTCCAGATATTATTGTGATAAACCGGAATAGGTTGGAAACTCGCCCGTTGGCGCTGGGGGCAGACCATAAAGTGATAGGTAAGGCAGACAAAATAATTGGGACTCACCACGGTGTCTGCATCAAAACAGGAAATGATGACATTATCAAAAGGTATTTGATGGTTTTGGAAAAATGCCGCGGCTTGACGTGCCGCACAGGTAGCATTCGCCCCTTTGACCCGAGCTTCCCCCGGGACTATGGCCGGATGTTTGACGGTAAAACAATCAAAGAAAACATCCTTGTATTTCTTTTCCAAAGCGTAGACGGCGTTCTGGACTTCAGGCAAGGCACGCTCTTCCAGGGCAAAGACAATGACCATTTGTTTAAGATGAAAGTTCTGACGGCTGATGGCTTCAATAGCAGGTTCCAGGATCTCTCGGCCTTCTTTGATAACAGGGAAAATGACTAAATGATAGATTTTTTTGGATAGCGGCGGTAATATCTTGCTTGCTCGGAGTTCTTTCAATTGACGCAGGTGAATTTTGTACGATAAACGCTGACGCCAGCGGTGTCTGAATTCCTTAGAGGTATTTTCTTTCAGGTAGTTTGACAGATCATCGATGCCTTGAATACGGATCATCCAATCGGTGTTATTCTCTATGTTCAGTTGTAAGTAGGACAGGATCAGAAAAATGGTGGAATACAAGATCTTCATGATCCATGACAAATAAAATGCCACAATAAGAATAGCCGCAACAAAGGGAAAGAATATTGAAAGGAAAATAAGTCCCAGCAAAACCACCCAACTGCATGCCCCGGGGAGGATCTCTAAGAGCCTTTGCAATCGGGCTTGACGTGGTTTTAAGTTCTCTTTTGAATAATGGAATTTCATAGGGCAGAGTCTTTTTTAGGGATGCTGATCCTTAATGCGTCGGGTATAGGAATATTCAGTATGGGATGATACGGCAGGATCTGGGCCGCGGATAAGAATCCGGTTTTATCATCCAGATAAAAAAGTTCCCCATTCTTTTCTTCGAAATACATATTGGTCGACGGCCTGGATTTGGTTATATCGTACACGCGGGTGGTGTCAAAATCTTCCTTGGGGTAAATCCGTACCAATGCCCCTTCCCGGATAAGCAGGTCATTCTTATCATTAATAAGGAATTTCTCCTGGGGATGATGATTAGGCTTTAGTCCTAGGGTTTTAGGCAGGCGATCAGCATCCTGAAGGTAGATAGCCTTGTCCTTAATATTGATACGGTAAATATTGTTAGGATAAAAAGCAAAGATATTATCATTATCAGAATTATCCCAGGCAATAAGGTTTGGAATGGTTACAAAAAGATCGCTGATATCTTCGATGAGGGGCGGATTTTCTTTCAAATTGACCCATAAAAATTTATGTTTATCTTTGATATTGGCTTCCAGAAGGATAAACGGACTTGGGGAGGCATTATACAAATGCACTAACGCCCCGTCAGCGTAAATGGAATTCTTAGAGAACAGGGGAGTCTGTTCATAAATATTTTCTTCTCTAAAATTTTCTTCAATCCCCTGGGTCGTGTGAAAGATATCAATATCCTTAAGCACGGGGTTGGTTGCGACTAAAATGTCATCAGCCGTATAAATGATATTTTGATAAGGCTGGTCGGAGATCTTTAATATCGGCCATTCTTCGGGAATGAGCAGGGTGTTGGCCAAGATGGTCGCTTTTTTACCGACGATGGGTATGTCCCTTTCCCAATCGTTATAACCGCTTAGTTCGATACGGATAAAATGCTTTCCAGGCGGCAGGTCTCTGAGAATTGTCGGTGTCTTTTGATGACTCATCCGGCCGTCAATGTAAACGGTTGCATCCGGTGGGTTGGTGGAAACATAAACCAAGCCGGTCTTGACCAAGCGAAGCGTTTGAGGATTGATGATAAATCCCAGCATGCGTGCTACGATCAAAGGGCATATAATTAAATATATAAGGGAGAAAATATAAAAAACGATCTTCCTGAGCGAAAGCATGGCTTTATTATAACAAAATAGGGCGCTGTCCCTATTTTTTTGTTAGAATAAAAACATGAATTTAGTAAAAATTCTGATTTTGATAATGCTGTGTCTTTGTTTTAGCCCCTTTGGGCTGGCCCAAGAGGCGAAGGCACACTACCGTTTGACCTTGCAAGATGCACTTCAACAGGCAGATGCTGTTAATCTTCAAGTTATGATGGCTAATGCCAGGCTTGAACAGGCCATCGCCCGGATATCTCAGTCTCAATCGGATTTACTGCCGCATGTTGATGGTGTTGTCAGCGGTGGCCGCCAGACTAGTGATTTGCGTTCCGAGGGCCTGAAGATCCCTATCCCGGGTTTTTCATCCCAAGTGGGACCCTATAATTCTTTTGATGCCAGGCCTCGTGTGTCCGTTGCCATTTTTGACCCATCGGCTTTTGAGAGGTTTCAGGCGGCTAAAAAAGGTGAAAAACTCTCTCAGGCCCAGTTAGCAAAAACCCGTGAAGATGTGTTGGCTTTGGTCGCGTCTCTCTTTGTCGACGCACAACGTAAGCAGCAATCGGTCAAGTTATTGCAAACTGTTTTGGAAAAAGATCAAATGGCCTATGAATTAAGTGAAGAGAAGTATACGCAGGGGAACGGAACTTTATTGGACTCTAATAAATCTAAATCAGATCTGGACCAAACTAAATATTTATACAGTCAGGCCAAGCTTGAGGCAGAGAACGCCTGTTTGGATCTGGAGGCAGCCTTACAGATACCTTTGGATGAACCTTTGGTTCTTCTTGATGATAACGATTTTTTGAAAGTATTGGAACATGACGCGGCTGTTGATCCTGATGATGTGACTAATGCGGATGTGGCAGTGGCCTCTTCTCAATTGGAGGCACGCAAGGCCGATCAAAAAACGGCCTATGCAGATTTTTTACCGAAAGTGTCAGGCAGTGCTGACTACGGCCGTTCAGGTGAATCGCCCGAGCATGGCAGCAATACGTATTCTGTCGGAATGCAGGTATCTGTTCCCATTTGGGATGGGGGAGCCCAACAAGCTCAACTCAAGGAAGTTAAGGGTGAGATCAAAGAAGCAAAAGAAAATTTAGAAGATGCCGACCAGCAGGAACAAGTCAATATCGCCAAAGCCCGTGATGCCATTGTGGGGTCTGATGATCTTTGGGAAGCAAAGGATCAGCAAAAGCAGACAGCACAAAAGGCTTTGCTTATTGCAATTCATGCTCAAGAAATCGGTAGTGGCTCAGTTTTAGAGTTGATGCAAGCCAAGGCAGATTTAGCTTCAGCCGAAGATGAGTATAACGAAGCCCAGGCGACATGGGTGATAGCCCATGTTGATCTACTTCATGCTCAAGGTCGATTAAGACAGTTGGTCAAATAAGGAGTGTAAAAGTGCGGATTTTAATAGCTTTATTGGCAGTCATTTTAATTAGCGGTTGCTCTCAGAAGAATGACTTTAAGCATATGATTTTTTCCGGGACTATGGAGATGACCGAGCACGTGCTGGGGGTGAAGGTTGCGGGACGGTTGGTCATACTCAATGTTAAGGAAGGAGACACCGTCAAGAAAGATCAGTTGTTGGCGACCTTTGATCGTTTTGAACAGGACAAGAAAGACTACTCTCGCCTCAAAGCTCTTTATCAAAATGGCGGGGCCGATCAGCAGTCTTTGGAAAATGCTCAATTGGCCATGGAAGATCAGGAAGTTGTTTCTCCCTTAGATGGCATTGTTTTGGTTAAAAGTGCCGAGACAGGGGAGATCGTTCCTTCGGGTGGAGGGGTGGTGGTTGTGGGAGACCCCACCGATCAGTGGGTCAAGATCTTTGTCTCTGAGGATCTGATGCATCAGTTGAGCATCGATCAGGCGGCGACGATCACGGTGGATGGGGGCGATAAGATATATAAGGGACATGTGAGCTTTATTGCGGATAAGGCGGAGTTTACTCCGCGTAATGTACAAACTCCTGAAGAGCGCGTCACCCAAACATTCGCCGTTAAGATTGCCGTCGATGACCCGGACCAGAATCTCCACGCTGGTGTTGCCGCGGATGTAAAGTTTAATTAACAAAGCGTACAAACTAAGGGGACCTTTGCATAACAAAGGAACAGGGAATATTGATATGTCAGATATTGCCATCAGTGCGGATCGATTGACTAAGCGGTTTGGGCATTTTACTGCGGTTGATGAGATTTCTTTTGAGATCCCTTACGGATCTATTTTTGGATTTCTAGGGGCCAATGGTGCGGGGAAGAGTACCACCATCCGCATGCTTTGTGGTATTTTGGCACCCACCAGCGGAAATGGAAAAGTTGGCGGCTTTGATGTCCAGACCCAACCGGAGCAGATCAAAACCGTCATTGGATATGTTTCCCAACGTTTTAGCCTTTATTCAGATTTAAATGTCGCTGAAAATCTTACCTTTTATGGACAGATCTATGGGCTTGAAGGGGCGGCCTTGTCTAATCGCATCAAGGAAGTTTTAACATTGACGGGTTTGGATCGTTTTCGTCAGCGTCTTTCCGGGGACCTTTCAGGCGGGATGAAACAAAAATTGGCCATCGCCAATGCAATTTTACATAAACCTAAGATAATGTTTCTGGATGAACCCACGGCCGGTTTGGATCCTTTGGCCCGACGGGCAATATGGGAGCTTTTATATCAGCTGGCTGAAAGCGGCACATCTTTGTTTGTGACCACTCATTATATGGAAGAAGCCGAGCGTTGTAATACTATTGCCTTTATCAGTGCGGGAAAAATATTGAAGATCGGCCAACCCGCGGCCTTAAGGCAGCAGTTGAGCGGCCAGATCCTGGAAGTGGCTTGCCATCCGTTGATGAAAGCCTCCCGGATTTTTTTAACGTTAGAAGGCGTCCGGGGCGTTACAGCGTACGGAACAACTTTAAATTTAAATGTGACCGACGAGAAAGCTGTTGAGGAGCGGGTGATTGCCATAGCAGCCAAAGAAGGTGTGACGATCAGCTCTATTAAACCTATCGCCGCCTCACTGGAAGATGTTTTTTCTGACCTGGATTCAGAGGTGAAAAAAGATGCGTAGTATCTGGGCCATTGCTTATAAAGAGATTATCCAAATATTGCGTGACCGCAGAACGCTGGCGTTGCTTATCATTATGCCCATGATGCAATTGATGATCTATGGTTATGGTATCAACACCGATGTCAAACATTTGCCTACCTATGTGTATGATCAGGACCGCAGTTATTTAAGCCGCCGTTTGGTTAATTCGTTCACCCAAAGTGATTACTTTACGGTCAAGGTACAGGCAACATCATTGGCTGAAATATATGCGGCCCTGGACAAGGGTCTGGCCCAGTCAGCCCTGGTGATCCCGCCGGATTTTACCGCGAATTTACTTAAGAAAAAAAGGGCACAAGTGCAGCTTTTGATCGACGGGACAGATTCCACCCCGGCGAATGTGGCGCTTAATTCCAGCCAGGCGATCGTGAATGCCTTCATGCAAAATGAAGGATTCATTCCCATCCTGGTTGCTCCCATCGATTTTCGTCCGCGGCTTTGGTATAATCCGGACCTTAAAAGCACGTATTTTATGCTTCCCGGATTGATCGGTCTGGTTTTGCAGTTTATCATTCCTATGATCACAGCCTCGGCCATTGTGAGGGAGAAAGAAAGAGGGAATATCGAGCAGCTTTTAGTGACCCCTATCAAGCCCTATGAGTTGATCTTGGGTAAAATAATTCCTTATGTATTCATCGGAATTTTTATTGCGACCAGTATCATTACCACCATGCATCTTCTTTTCGTTGTGCCTATCCATGGCAGTGTTATTACTCTGTTTTTTTTCACCCTGGTATTCTTAATTGTATGTTTAGGTATAGGATTGTGGGCCTCCACGGTCGCGGATAATCAACAGCAGGCTTCCCAAATAGTCATGTTTTTTGCCATGCCTTCGATCTTGCTTTCCGGGTTTATTTTCCCCATAGCTGCCATGCCTGTATGGGTGAGCGTTATCAGTTATTTTATCCCTATGACGTATTTTTTAAAAATCGTCAGGGGGATCATTCTTAAAGGGTTGGGCTTTTCTGATTTGATCGGTCAGGTCTGGCCATTGTTTCTCATGGCAGTGTTGGTCATTGTTTTTAGCATACGCCGTTTTTCAAAGAGAATGGCGTAATAAAAAGGAGAAGGTTATGACCGAAGAAAAAAAAGAAGAAGGATGCTGTTCATCTCACGCAGGCAAATGTTGTAAAGGGATCAAATTGCTTATGGCTCTTTTAATTGGGGCATTTATTTTTGCTTCCGGCATGTGGTTTGCCAAAGCACATGGTCATTGCCACAATATGGGGGAAGGTAATTTTTGTCCCTTTAGTGCTACTCAACCAAAATAAAAACCGGGACACATTGACTCTTTTGGGAACGCTTTTTAAGAAAGTCAATGTGTCCCGGTTTTTTATTGTCGCTATTTTTTCGGGTGGGGCTCGATATGTACGAGCACATCGGCAATGCCTAAGGAAGAATTCATGAGGGCGTCTTTGACGTCATGTCCGATAAAATGGCCCTTGTGGACCGGTATTTCACCGTTGACTTCCACATGAATATCCACGAACAGGCTTAGTCCGCTTTTACGTATCCGGCATTTTTCAATGTCCGCAACCCCGGGGACCGCTTTGGCGATGGTTCGGATGGTCTCTTCGCATTCGGGATTAGGGGCGTAGTCCATAATTTCCTGGACGGCTGATTTAAGCATATTAATGCCGTTAAAGAGGATGATCGCGCTGGCGGCAAGTGCTGCCCAATCATCCGCACTTTCATAACCCTTGCCGCCCAAGATGGCAATCGATATGCCGATAAAGGCAGCGACCGATGTCAGAGCGTCCGAACGGTGATGCCATGCTTCAGTCTCAAGCGAAAGGCTATTGACCGATTTTCCGACGGAAAATAGCAGTCTAAAGAGTATTTCTTTGATGATGATGACCGCCACGAGAACGATCAGGGTAAAAAATGCCGGGGTGTGGTGAGGGTTTTTGATCTCAAGCAAGCTTTTGACGGCAATACCGATGCCTGCCATCAAAAGGATCAAAGAGGCGCTCATCGCTGCTAATGTTTCTGCTTTGCCGTGGCCGTAAGGATGATTCTCATCCGGAGGCATAGAACTGATCTTGATGCCTCCTAGAACCACCACGGATGAGAATATATCAAGGGTAGATTCAATGCCGTCTGCCACCAAGGCGTAAGAGTTTCCTAAAATTCCCGTGATGATCTTGAGGGCTGCCAGAAAAACATTGGACGAAAGCCCTATCAGAACAGTACTGACACCGCGGTCAAAACGGCTTTGGAGTTTTGGGTTTTTAGAAAACATAGATTAATATTAGATCATCCTTCAACATCACGCAAGCTCTCTTAAGATTATGTGTTTGACGGATTGGGCGCTAAGGTTATAATGATAAAAATTTGCAACCTCTCTAATAAAGGACATATATGAGCAATCAGGTGATCACGTTTGATTATGTGTTGACAGCTAAAGGCGGGAAAGTTATTGATGCTTCTGTTAAGGGCAAACCGTTGATATTTATCACAGGGATGGGGCAGATCATCCCGGGCTTGGAAACTATTTTGTCAGAAATGCAGCCTCTCCAGAAGAAAACAGTGACCATCGAGGCCAAAGAAGCCTATGGGGACTATAATGAGAAATTAATTTATAAAGTTGATCGCTCCAAATTGCCCAATACAGAAATTAAGGTGGGAGATATGTTTGAAGTAGGGCAAAGCGGCCATTTTGCTCCTGTTACCATTACAGCCATTAATGGTGATGAGGTTACTTTAGACGGTAATCATCCTTTGGCCGGAGAGGATTTGACTTTTGCGGTTGAGATCGTTGACAAAAGACCGGCTACCCAAGAGGAATTGGATCATGGTCATATCCATGGAGGGGCAGGTTGCCGTCATGGCGAACCGGGGCACGATCATGAGTGCGGTCAAGAAGAAACAAGCCATGGGTGCGGCGGAGAAGGCGGCTGTTCTCACTGAGAGAATTTTATGCAGGATATGATCTATAAGATCAAAGCGGATTTTTTAAAGACCTTGGGCCATCCCATGCGTTTGAAGCTGATCGAAGAGCTCAAAGGTGGTGAAAAAAGCGTGGGATACCTTGTCGGTAAATACAAGATCGGGCAATCAAGTATTTCACGTCATCTGTTGGCCCTGCGTAATGCAGGTATTTTAACTTCCCGGCAGGAAAAGACCACCGTGTATTATGATATCGCGGACCATGATATTTTCCATGTATTGCGCCCCGTCGCAGTTATGCTCCGCAAAAAGTTCAAAGCCTCAGAGAAGTTGCTTGCTACATTAGGCAAAGAGTAAGAATCCCCCGGGGTTGACATTTCATTTATTTTGGCGTATCATTCTTATATGTAGATATTGGCATATAAGGAAATATGGTTTAATTAAAAATGAAAAATCTCTCCGGGCGAATTTAAGTCCAATTTTATCTCGCCTGTGTTATAGAACCAATTAATCAAGTTTAAAAGTATTTTTTTCGGGATTTTCTTTCCCTAAGATGGAAGGAGTGTCATTGCTATGGATGAAATAAATTTTGCCTCAAATAACAGATTTACCATTCGTTTGGAGCTGGTGAGTAAACCGGGTGTTTTTGCATCGGTGGCGTCATTGATCGCCAGGGCAAAAGCCGATCTGGGGGCCGTTGATATTGTGCAAGTGACGGCCAAGAAGATCATCCGTGATGTTACCTTTGATGTGGCTCGTGAAAAAGACGCTGAAAAGATCTTCAAAGGTCTTGGGAAATTAAAGAATGTCAAGGTGATTGCCGTATCTGACCGAGTATTGTTGCTTCATTTGGGGGGGAAGATACAGATCCAAAACAAGATCCCGATACAAACACGCAATCAGCTTTCGATGGCCTATACTCCCGGTGTGGCCAAGGTGTCTCAAGCCATTGCCCAGGACCCGGAAAATGTTTATAAATTGACGATTAAAAGTAACAGTATTGCTGTGGTGACCGATGGTTCTGCAGTTTTAGGGTTAGGGAACCTGGGGCCGGAGGCCGCTTTACCTGTGATGGAAGGCAAAGCCATGATCTTTAAGGAATTTGCGAATATCGACGCATGGCCGATCTGTCTGGCCACCCAAAATGTCGATGAGATCGTCAAGACCGTTCAAAATATCGCCCCGGCTTTTGGCGGTATTAATTTGGAAGATATCAGCGCGCCGCGTTGTTTTGAAATTGAAGAGATGCTTAAAAAAACATTATCCATTCCTGTGATGCATGATGATCAGCACGGCACAGCTGTTGTCATCCTTGCCGCATTAAAGAATGCTTTAAAGGTCGTCAAGAAGGATATTAAACGTGTCCGTATCGTCGTCAGCGGATTGGGCGCGGCGGGTGCTGCTTGCTGCCGGATCCTGTTGGCCGCAGGGGCAGAGCATATCTATGGGTGTAATCGCAAAGGTGTTGTTTTGATCGTTGATGAGACTAATTTGGACGCTGCCCGTAAGGACCTGTTTTCATGTGTCACTCCCAATGATCCAAAATTAACTTTAAGGGAGGCTTTGTTGGGAGCGGATGTTTTTATCGGTGTTTCGATAGGGAATCTTTTGACCGGCAAAGACCTTGAGAAAATGAGAAAAAACCGTATCGTATTTGCCATGGCCAATCCTGACCCTGAAGTGATCCCTCAGGAAGCTTTTAAAGTGTGCCGGATCTTTGCTACAGGCCGTTCGGATTTTCCCAATCAGATCAATAATGCCTTGGCTTTTCCCGGTATTTTCCGGGGAGCTTTGAATGTCAGGGCCCGTGAGATCAATGAAGAAATGAAGATTGCGGCGTCCGATGCGATCGCTAATCTTATTCAACCCAATCAATTGAGCGATGAGTATATCGTCCCCAGCATCTTCGATAAACGTGTCGTCGATGCCGTGACCAAGGCGGTTGAAGCGGCGGCGTATAAAACAGGGGTGGCCCGTAAGCGTTTTTTAAAAGATAACGATGGTGAAATAGCCGTTTGAAAGTAAGGTTATGTTCTCGCCAAAGTTATTGACCTGCCTTAAAGATTATTCCAAACAACAATTCATGACGGATTGTATATCCGGTTTTATTGTCGGAATTGTTGCTATTCCCTTGGCCATTGCTTTTGCCATTGCCTCAGGGGTGTCCCCGGATAAAGGTCTTTATACGGCCATCATCGCAGGTTTTTTTGTCTCTTTGTTAGGGGGCAGCCGGGTGCAGATCGGCGGTCCCACCGGAGCTTTTGTCGTCATTGTTTACGGGATCGTACAAAAATACGGGGTAGACGGTCTTATTATCGCCACCCTGATGGCAGGGGTCCTTCTTATTATCATGGGAGTTATCAAAGTAGGGACCGCGATCAAGTTTATCCCGCATTCTGTCATCGTTGGTTTTACCAGCGGTATTGCGGTCATCATATTTTCTTCCCAGGTCAAAGATTTTTTTGGATTAAGAATAGATAAGGTTCCGGCGGAATTTGTGGGGAAATGGCGGCTTTTTATTGAACATAGCGGGACGGTTAATTATGACGCACTAGTTTTAGGCCTGTTAACTGTTTTGATCATTGTTTTGTTCCCCCGGATCTCCAAACGGATCCCCGGCGCATTAATAGCCTTGGTTTCAGTTTCGTTTTTGGCGGCTTTTTTCCGTTTGCCGGTAGAAACAATTGGAAGCCGTTTTGGAAACCTGCCCCATGTCTTGCCGATGCCTGTTTTCCCTCATATAAGTTTTTCTATTATTCATGAACTTTTTCAGCCGGCTCTGACGATCGCCATTTTAGGGGCTGTGGAATCCCTTTTGTCAGCCATAGTTTCTGACGGGATGATCGGAGCCAGGCACCGTTCCAATACGGAACTTATCGGTCAGGGGGTCGCAAATATTGCTTCAGCTTTTTTTGGGGGAATGCCTGCCACCGGGGCCATTGCCAGGACGGTCACCAATATCAAAAATGGCGGGCGTACTCCGATTGCAGGGATCGTTCATTCCATCACCGTTTTAATGATCATGATGTTTTTTGGCGTTTGGATCAAATATGTTCCATTGGCCTGTTTAGCGGGTATACTGGTGGTAGTTGCCTATCACATGAGCGAGTGGCGGTCCTTCTGCGAGTTATTCAGATGGTCTAACGGCGGAAGGTTGGTCCTTTTGTCTACTTTCTTCCTGACGATCTTTGTTGACCTAAACGCAGCCATCGAATGGGGAGTGATCCTGGCCTCATTTATTTTTATGAAACGCATGGCCGATGCCACCAATATCAGGATCATTGCCAAAGAGTATGAAGAAGATGAAAAGGGTGAAGACCGTCAATTGCCGGGGTTTGATCTGCCGCCCGGTGTCAAGGTCTATGAAATTAACGGCCCCCTGTTTTTTGGAGCAGCCAACCGGTTTGATGAGATTGACCGTCAGGTCAATGAGAAACCAAGGGTGAGGATTTTACGGTTCAGGGATGTCCCCCTGGTTGATTCCTCAGGGATGCATGCCTTAAGAAGTTTTTATGATAAATGTCAGAAGGATAAGATCGCCCTTATCATTACGGGGCTTCATGTGCAGCCGTTAAATGAAATGGTTAAATCAAATATGTATGATTTAATAGGTGAAGATAATGTTTTTTCGGGCATGAAAGAAGCTATTGCCCGTGCTCAAGTACTATTAAAAGCCAGCTAATAAGCCGGAGGGGTATCATGCAGCTAACTTTTCGTGATGTGGAAAAGGCTTTTGAGATTGAAGAAGGCACTCTTTATCAATGGCTTAATGCCCGCGGGATGCCGGCAGTCAAGGCCAATGATCAGTATTATTTTAATTCGGTTGAGGTTTTGGAATGGGCCTTGAAAAACCGGATCCGTTTGACAACAGGGGCATTAAAGCTTTGCGAAAAGGCCCGTCAAGGTCAGGATGTTATTACTCCGGCGCTGATGCGGGGAGGCGTGCATTTTAATTTGGGCGGAAAGCTTCGGGATGAAGTTTTAGGGAAGGCCATCGATCTTTTGCCTTTATCTGAACATATTCAGAAAATACCTTTAAAAGAGATGCTCTTATCGCGAGAGCAGGCGGGAACAACCGGTATCGGTAACGGGATTGCGATTCCGCACGTTAAACATCCGGTTGTATTGGCAGGAATGGATCCTGTCGTTGGGCTTTTCTTCCTTGAAAATACCGTTGATTTTTCGTCAGTTGACGGCGAAGGTGTCCATACTTTATTTGTTATTTTATCGTCGTCATTTAAAGGGCATTTGTCCCTGCTATCACGTTTGGCATTTTGCCTGCAGAATACAGATGTTCAATCGGTTTTAAAGCGACGTGCCCATCGTGAAGAGATCCTGGCGGCTTTCCAAGTGGCGGAATCAAAGGCGGCAAAACTTTAAAAGATTGCTTCGCTTCGCTCGCAATGACACTCGTAGAGATTTTATGATAGAAAGATTTTCTCAATTCCCATGGCAAGTTCCCTTCGGGGAGTTTTCGCTTAGGCTTGATTCGTTGAGCCTTATTTTCCTTATAGCGGGAGGTATCCTTATTTTGTGTGCCGGCATTTACGCTTTAGGGTATATGCGCCCCTATAAGGCCAAAAGGCCTATGGGGCTTCATATTTTCTTTTATGGCCTATTGTCATCCGCCCTGGCACTTATTCTTCTGGCCAATAATGCGATTCTTTTTTTGGGCGCTTGGGAAATGATGACCCTTTCTGCGTATTTCTTAATTCTTTTTCATGATGATGATCCTACTGTACGTCGTGCAGGGTTCCTTTATTTGATCGCTTCCCATTGCGGGACATTCCTTCTTATTTTGATGTTCTTTTTGATGGCCCATCATGCAGGCTCCATGAATCTGGATATTATTAGTCACACTGGATTTTCTCCTTTTCTTGCCGGTATTATATTTCTTTTAGCACTTTTCGGTTTTGGGGTCAAGGCAGGTCTTATCCCGATCCATATTTGGCTGCCCCATGCTCACCCCGCGGCGCCGAGCCATGTGTCTGCGGTCTTATCCGGGGTCATGATCAAGATGGGTATTTATGGTATCTGCCGGGTAATATGGACAGTCGGTGTTTTCCCGGATTGGTGCGGGTATCTTCTTTTAACCGTCGGTGTTGTGAGCGGGGTGATGGGAGTTTTATACGCCTTAGGTCAGCATGAACTAAAAAGGCTCTTGGCCTATCATAGCATTGAAAATATCGGTATTATCACCCTTGGGTTGGGCGTTGGGTTACTTGGGAAAACGTATCATATGCCTTTTTTATCCGTGCTTGGATTTGGCGGTGCGCTTCTGCACGTTCTAAATCATGCCCTGTTCAAAGGTTTATTGTTCCTGGGCGCGGGGGCCGTCATTCAAAAAACGCATACCGGCGAAATAGATCAGATGGGAGGGTTGGCCAAGCTAATGCCTTTAGTCAGTTTTTTATTCCTCGTCGGTGCTTTGGCCATTTGTGGACTGCCGTTATTCAACGGGTTTATCAGTGAGTTCATTATTTATTTTGGTCTTTTTCATGGGCTACTTCATTTGCCTTTACAGGGAGCCTTGGCCTGTGCTTTGGGAATTATTGCGCTGGCCCTGATGGGTTCATTGGCCCTGGCGTGTTTTACCAAGGTTTATGGGACCGTATTTTTAGGTGAAGCTCGGCATCATTTGAAAGTATCGGGGAAAACGTCATCCTTGATGCTTATCCCCATGCTGGTTCTGGGAGGTTTATGTTTGTGGATCGGTCTTTTTCCTCAAACGATGGCAAAGGGTGCTTTCTTAGGTGGGGCCTATTTAGCTCACACAGATTTTTTAAGCTTTGATATGGGAAGGGTCTTTTCTCCGCTTTCCTATATTATTAGCACCGTATTTCTTTTTCTTGTATTAGTAGTGTTCCTTATGGTTTTGCGTCGAATTCTTTTGAAAGGGTTGCCGTTGCCTGTTGCAGGCACATGGAGCTGCGGTTATTCCCAAGTTACGCCTAAAATTCAGTACACTTCTTCTTCTTTTGCCAGGCCTATTGTTGAATTTGTAAGAGGCATTTTGTTTTTTAAACGTGTTGGACCGGATGTTAAGGGAGATTTCCCGGCAAAAACATCCATGGCCTCATCGGTCCATGATGCCGCAGAGGAATTGTTATTTAAGCCGGTATACCGTCGATTGACGAGCCTTTCAAAGAAGCTTGATATTAATCGAATTCGCTATACCCAAATGTACCTGATGTATATTTTCCTGTATTTGATATTTTTGCTGGCCTGGAAATTAAAATAATAGGGGTAGCACGATGAATATTATGATTTCAATTCTATCCCATTGGCTTATTGCCCTGACACTGGCCCCTTTATTTATAGGTATTATTGCAAAGATCAAGGCATTTTTTGCCGGTAAAAAGGGCCCTTCGTTATTTCAACCCTATTATGATCTGCAGCGGCTTTTTCAAAAGAATTCTGTGTATAGCCGGACGACCACGTGGGTTTTCCGTTGTGCGCCTATTGTTAATCTTGCAGCTGTATTGGTTTTGTCCCTGCTTGTCCCTTTAGGTCCTTTTAAAGCGCCTCTCCAATTTCCCGGCGATATTTTTTTTGCGGCTTACATCCTGGGGCTGGCCCGTTTTTTTATGATCATCGCGGCCCTTGATACGGGAGCAAGTTTTGAAGGCATGGGGGCCAGTCGCGAGGCTTTTTTTTCATGTCTTTCGGAACTGGCGTTGTTCATGAATTTCATAACGCTGGCACTTTTGACGCACAGCATTTCTTTATCTTCCATGATCGGGGCTGATATTCCGATGTCATGGAAACTGATGGGCCCGACGCTTCTTTTAGTGGCAGGCAGTTTTTTTATTGTCATTTTGACAGAGAATTGCCGCATTCCTATTGATGATCCGGATACTCATTTGGAATTGACCATGATCCATGAAGTGATGATCCTGGACCATAGCGGGATTGATTTAGGCTACATGCTTTATGCTTCAGCTTTAAAATTATTTGTTTTTGCCGGCATTTTGCTTCCCATTATTATTCCAATACAGATGGCTAATCCTGTGATTGATATGCTGATTTTCTTAAGTAGCATGCTGGGGCTTTCTGTCGTCGTGGGCATGGTGGAATCGACCATGGCGCGTTATCGGCTAAACAGGGTCAAAAATTTATTGTTGATCTCTTTTGCTTTGGCCTTTTTTGGGTTTGTTGTGAAGATGTGGAGGGGTTAAAGTCATGATGACAAGCTGGGTGGATACGAGTTGTATTATTACTGTATTCTTATCGCTTATTATTTTGTCCAATTACCGCGTGACCGCCATGATCCGGGTTTTTGCCCTGCAATCTTTTGTTTTGAGCCTCCTACCATTTTTTTTGCATGCTTCTTCTCTTTCAGGCAGGGATATTTTTATCGTGTTAGTAACCATGATCTTAAAAGCTGCCCTGGTTCCGTATATTTTATTTTGGGCGATCCGGCATGTGTCGATGCGCTCAGAGATCAAGCCTATCATTGGATTTGGGGCATCTATTATTTTGGGGGCCTTGGTCATTGCCGGAGCGTTTTGGATTTCTTTATCTTTAACGTTGCCGGGCAAGCCTGCCTCTGATTTGATCTTGCCGTGCTCTCTTTCGACGGTGCTTTTAGGATTTATGATCATGGTAACCCGGACCCGGGCCGTGACCCAGGTTTTGGGATATTTGATCATGGAAAACGGCATTTTTCTTTTTGCGGTGTCATTATTTGATGTGATGCCGGTGCTTATAGAAATAGGTATCTTGCTGGATATTTTTGTGGCGGTATTCATCATGGCCATCGTGGTCAACCATATCAATGAAGAATTTGAGAAGAACATGGTTTCCGTCAGCCGGTCGAAAATGGGAGAGGCGTTTTAATGTTGACGCTTTTGATTGCAATACCATTCTTATGCGCCCTAGCTGTTTTCTTACCGGTGAGCAGGGATTTCAGGCTTAAGCTTTTTTTTGTAATTTCTTTGGCTCATGCCCTGATAGTCGCCTCATTCTGGAGTCATCAGCCGTTGGAGGAATACAACGGTTTTTTAGTGCTTGATTCGTTGGGGCTGATCTTGCTGTCGATTATCAGTTTTCTTTTTTTATCAGTATCTATTTTCATGATCGGTTATTTTAAACATGAGAAAAGAAGCAATCGACTTTTTACAGCATGCTTGTTGTTTTTGCTCTCAACGATGTCCCTGGTCGCTGTGAGTTATCATTTTGGTCTTTTGTGGGTGGCGATCGAGGCGACCACCTTGTTTAGCGCACCTCTGATCAGCTTTCATCGGAATCAGCAAAGCCTTCAGGCAACCTGGCGGTATTTGTTGATTTGTTCCGTTGGTATCGCTTTGGCATTGATGGGCACCTTTTTTTTGGCCATTGCGGCCCATGATGTGCATACTCTTTTGCTACCGGTTCTATTAAAGGGCGCTTCGTCATTGTCTGTGAATTGGCTGAAGCTAAGTATTATTTTCTTTATTGTCGGTTATGGCTGTAAAATGGGTTTGGCTCCCACCCATAGCTGGAAACCTGAAGCGTACGGACAGGCCACAGGAATGGTGGGGGTTTTAATGGCAGGGGCATTGACCCAATGTTCATTCCTTGCGTTGCTTCGCATCGCTCAGATTTGTAATAAAACGGGTTTGACTGAATTTTACTCTTCCATCCTGATCGTATCCGGCATTTTATCGCTGGCAGTGCCTGCCATGTTCATTTTAGGGGAGAAGAATATCAAAAGGGCCTTTGCTTATTCGTCGATTGAACATATGGGCCTTTTGGTTTTAGGCCTGGGACTAGGGAGCGTCGGCTTGTTTGGGGCGTTGTTCCATATGATCAATAATGCATTGGCCAAGGTCATTATGTTCTTAACCGCGGGCTCTGTCGCGCAGAAATACGGTTCAACCAGATCTGATGAAGTCACAGGCGTTATTCATATCTATCCGCTGACAGGTATTCTTCTGATCGCGGCTTTTCTGGCGGGGATCGGTATGTTTCCGTTCGCCACATTTCATAGCGAATTGTTGATACTTAATGCGGCAATTATTTCCAAACATTATCTATTAGCTGCGATCGGTGTTATTTGTTTGGCATTTATGTTTATTGGTGTCGGTAAGATTGTCCTTGGAGTTATTCATGGCAAGCCCAAGGAACCCCTACTTGCCAAAAAAGAGAATATTTATATGAATGTGGCCATTGCTATGGCTGTCTTGTTATTGATCGGCCTTGGATTATGGATGCCGCGTCCTTTGGAGAATTTACTCCATAATGCGGTTAGCCTGGTTGGAGCTGTTTAACAATGCTATCCTTATTAATAAGTCTGTCCATACTGACAATATCAAGTTTATTCATCCTATTATTTTCTCAATCCAGGAGAATTTCTGCGTACATTTTCTTGTGGTCTTTGGTTACAGCTTGCGGATTTGGCCTCGTATCAGCTTTTGGCGTCCTATGTCAAAAGGCGATTGTTTTACCGTCGATGAGTATGGACCTTCGGGTGCTTGGGACTATTCCGTTGGGTGAATTTTATATAGGGATAGATGCTTTAAGCGCATTCTTTCTTTTATTGTTTTTCATTTTATCGTTAGCCGCCGGTATTTATGGGTATGGCTATTTACGTGAGTACGCAGGCAAAAGAAATGTTGGCGTTCATTTTGCGCTTTATCATCTGCTGTTGATCGTTATCACCCTTGTGCTGGTCGCCAAGAACGCCATTTTATTTCTAATGGCATGGGAGATCATGACCGTTGCCGGGTATTTTCTTATTACTTTTTATAATGAAAGCGAAGGGGTGCGTAAGGCAGGTTATATTTATTTGATAGCGACCCATGTAGGGGTTTTTTGTTTGACTGTCATGTTTTTGGCTATGGGAGCCTATGCAGGATCCATGAATTTTGATCGGATGGCAGCAACTCAATACCCTCTGGGCTTAGCGTCCCTACTCTTTATTTTGGCCTTTTTAGGTTTTGGTGTTAAAGCCGGATTCATTCCTTTACATATCTGGCTACCCCGTGCCCATCCGGCGGCGCCTGTTCACATCTCCGCCTTACTTTCAGGGGTGGTTATTAAAGTCGGGATCTATGGCTTGATGCGTATCATTGTCATTATTAAAGATTTCCCTTTATGGTGCGGTGTCATGCTTTTAATCATGGCGGCCATTTCTGGCGTGGGAGGAGTGTTATATGCCTTGGGCCAACATGAGATCAAGAAATTATTGGCCTATCACAGCATTGAGAATATCGGTATTATTGCGTTGGGTCTTGGTATAGGGATGATAGGTCATGCCTATCATCAGGATGCCGTTGCCTTTATCGGGTATACCGCGGCCCTTTTACATACCTTTAATCATGCGGTATTTAAAGGGTTATTGTTTTTAAGTGCCGGTTCTGTGATCCGTTCGACCCACTCTGGCGACATGGAAGAAATGGGAGGGCTTTTCAAAGTGCTTCCCTGGGCAGGGCATCTTTTTTTAATTGGCTCTTTGTCTATTTGCGGCTTCCCGCTTTTCAACGGATTTATCAGCGAGTGGCTGGTCTTCCGGGCGTTATTGGAAGGTGTTTTTCGTCTTGATGTTTTTGGCATTATTTTTTCAAGCATGGCCATTGGCGCCCTGACCCTTATCGGAGGCCTGGCTGCTCTTTGTTTTGCCAAAGCTTTTGGTGTTATCTTTTTAGGGCGTAATAGAACGAGTGAAGAACAACATTATAAAGAAGGTGATTGGCTAATGCATGGCCCTATGATTCTACTTGCGGCCATCTGTTTTTGGGTGGGAATATTCCCGGCTAGCATGGTTTATGGTGCATTTCAAGGAGCGCAAGCCATCACAGGCGTGGCTGTTGGGTTGGGTTTAAAAGAAGCCATCATTGATCCGCTTATCCTGGCGACACGGGTATTATTATTTGGCGGGATCATTTTCGTAGCCTTGGTTTTTATACGCAAAATGCTTACATTAGAGTATCCGGTAAGATTAACAGAAACGTGGTGTTGCGCGTATGCGCATGTTACGTCCCGAATGCAGTACACCGCCTCTTCTTTTGCCAGACCGATCTTAAAGATATTCAGATCAATTTTATTTTTTAAAGTTGAAAGTAACAGGCTTCAGGAATATTTCGCAAGGGAAACCAAGTTAAGTTCTTCCCTGAAAGATGCGTCGGAGTATTTTCTTTTGCGGCCATTTTTTTATTTTATTAAAAGGATTTCCCGAAAATTAAAGTGGATCCAAAGCGGGCATACTCAAATTTATATTTTGTATATACTCTTTCTTCTTGTCATATTGTTGATATGGAAACTTCATTGATATGAATGTCATTTTATTATTACATATAACTGTTCTTTTTGTTTTTCCTCCTTTTCTTTTGGGATTTATAGGAAAGACTAAGGCTTTTTTTGCCGGACGGATAGGGCCGCCCTTATTACAACCGTATTTTGATTTATATAAATTAATGCGCAAGGCTTCTGTTTATAGTCTGACAGCAAATTGGATTTTTAAAGCGGCTCCCATGGTTTCCACGGCGGCTATTTTGGCTGCAGGCATCCTGATGCCAATCGCGTCTTTAAAGCCGCCGGTCCAATTCTGGGGGGACATCATTCTTTTTGTTTATTTATTTGCTTTTGCCCGATTTGTTATTGTCCTGGCCGCTTTGGATACAGGGTCTAGTTTTGAAGGAATGGGAGCCAGCAGAGAGGCGACCTTCGGATGCTTGTCGGAGATCACTCTGTTCTTAAACCTCACGATACTGGCGTTATTATCCAGAAGCCTTTCTTTATCGGGAATATTCCCCGGTGGGTTGTCGTCTTCCTGGTCTTTGGTCGGGCCGGTATTGATCCTGGTGGTAGTCAGTTTGTTTTTGATCCTTTTAGTTGAGAATTCCCGCATACCTATTGATGATCCTGATACCCATTTGGAACTCACCATGATCCATGAAGTCATGGTCCTGGACCATAGCGGTGTCGACTTGGCGTACATTTTTTATGGCAAAGCGGTAAAACTTTTTATTTTTGGCAGCATGGTTGTTTCCCTTATTTTTACTTTTAAAACTCATAATTTATGGATAGATACGTTTTTTTTCATTTTGGAAATGATCGGGCTTGCTGTTTTGATAGGCATCGTTGAATCAACGATGGCTCGTTTACGATTGAACAAGGTCCCGTATTTATTGTTTTCCGCGCTCATGTTTTCGATCATTGGATTTATCATTATTTTGGCGAGGACAATCTAATGAATGTTTGGTTGGATGCTATTTTAATTTTAGTCGTTATTCTCGGGCTTTTTATTGTCTCAAGTATCCGTCTGGGAACGATGATCAAGATCTTTGGGGTACAGTCCATGATCTTGGGGCTTGTGCCGTTTCTGATGTATGCTAAAGATATGGAATTTTATATCATCCTTGTTTCTTTAGCCGCGATCGTGCTTAGGGGATTTATCATGCCTTATTTTCTTTTTTGGGCGATCCGGCATGTATCTGAGCGCAGTGAAGCAAGCCAGGTCATCGGGACGGGGGCCACTATTTTATTAAGCGGCTTGTCCGTTGTCGGCTCATTCTTACTGGCTTCGAAGCTGGTTTTTCCGGTGCCCATCAGCTCGGATTTGGTGATCCCGTCATCGTTTTCCTTAATCATTATGGGGTTTTTGCTTTTGGTTGGGCGTACCAAGGCTATCAGCCAGGTCGTCGGATATTTAGTGTTGGAAAACGGGATCTTTCTTTTTGCCATTTTATTGCTGAAGAAAATGCCTCTTTTAGTGGAGATGGGAATTTTATTGGATCTTTTTATTGCGGCCGTGGTCATGGGGATCGTGGTGAGCCACATCAGTGATGAATTTAATAATATGGATACAATTCAACTGAGCACTTTAAAGGATTAATTTATGCTGGTTTTTCTGATCTCTTTTCCTTTGATGATTGGCGGATTAGTTTTTATTGTTCCGGGACAAAAATCCAGGAATAGGATCTTGCTTTTTACGGCACTTCTGCACAGTGCTTGCATATCCAGCCTCTGGATAAATAAACCGGAGATGTCTTTAAATGGTTTCTTGGGATTAGATGCCCTGGGGCTGCTTATTCTTTCCGTCATTAGTGTTTTATTCTTAATGGTTTCTTTCTACCTGATGGGTTATTTTAAGAATGAATCGGAACTTTCCCATAAGATTTTTATTGGATTCTTATTATTTTTTCTGTCGTTCATGACCCTGGTCACGGTGAGCCGGCATTTCGGGCTTTTATTGATCGGTATTGAGGCCACGACTTTATCCAGCGTTCCTTTGATCAATTTTGTAAAAACCAGGCAAAGCATTGAAGCTACCTGGAAATTCTTGATGATCTGTTTAATTGGGATCGCTTTAGCTCTGCTGGGGACCTATTTTCTTGCAGTTGCCGGTATCAACAATGTTCAAAGTCTTTTTATTGATAAGCTCGTTGACCATGCCAAAGAGTTGTCCTTGCCCTGGTTTAAAATGAGCGTTATTTTTTTGCTTATCGGATGCGGGACCAAGATGGGGCTTGCTCCCATGCATACCTGGCTGCCTGATGCCCATTCACAAGCGCCGTCGCCGATTTCCGCCTTACTTTCCGGATGCTTATTGAACTGTGCTTTTTTAAGTATTTTAAGAGTAGGGCAGATCTGTCATGCGGCAGGCCAAACACCATTCTTTTCTTCCATCCTTATTCTCTTAGGGATCATTTCTATGGGGGTGGCCTATGTGTTTATATTAGGCCAGGAAGATTATAAGCGGATGTTTGCTTATTCCAGTGTCGAGCATATGGGAATTTTGGCCATTGGTATCGGTTTGGGCGGGGTGGGTATCTATGGAAGCCTTCTTCATGTGATCAACAATGCTTTTACCAAGGGAGCTTCCTTTTTGGTCACCGGTAATCTTTATAAGCAATACCATAGTAAAAAAGTAAGTGAGGTCAGGGGAGTTCTGGGCAGGTTTCCGGTCACAGGTATTTTTCTTCTAGCCGCTTTCTTGGCTGTTAGCGGAGTGCCGCTTTTTGGGACATTTATCAGTGAATTAATTATTCTGTATGCGGCTGTTTTAGGGCATCATTACGTGGTCGCATTCTTTTATTGTTTGTTCCTGGCGCTTATTTTTATAAGTATTGCAGAAATTATTTTAAAAATGTTACAGGGGCAGCCTGCCCAAGAAGCTGTTATCCCGGCCCCTAGGGAAAGTTTAAGCATGATATTACCGATATTGCTTCTGATCCTTATAGTTCTTATGCTTGGTTTTTATATCCCGCCGTTCTTGAATAATGTTTTACTCAAAGGGGCGGGGCTTTTAGGAGGTTAAAAAATTATGGAATTGTTTAATGGCGGCCAAATCCCTTTATCGAATATTCCGACCTTGAGCTTAGATGAATTTCGGAAACAGATCCTTAATCGTTGCCATGATGAAGCCAGACTGATGAATTTATTCGGGGTTTTAGAGGCTAACGGAAAAGTGCGGTTATTGGCCATTCTGGGACTGGATGAAGACGCTGAACTTGAAATATTTTCGACGCTGATCTCTCCGGAATCCCCGCAGTACGAATCGATGACAAAAGATCTGTTGCAAGCGCATTTATTTGAACGGGAAATTGCGGAGCAGTGGGCCATCACGCCCGTGGGACATCCATGGCTTAAGCCTTTAAGGTATCATTCTAATTACCGGTCTGTGTCCGCTGATATTTGGCAGGGCATTGCCAATAAGACGATCCCGGGAGAATATCCTTTTTATGCTGTCGGCGGAGAGGAAGTTCATGAAGTTGGTGTGGGGCCGGTGCACGCCGGTATTATTGAACCCGGTCACTTTCGTTTTCAATGTCATGGGGAAGAGATCCTACATTTGGAGATCCAGTTAGGGTATCAGCATCGGGGGATTGAGCCACTTATGGCAGGTGCGGATTTAAGACGGAGCATGCTTTTAAGTGAATCCATCGCCGGGGACACAGCCATCGGCCATTCAACGGCTTTTTGTGAAGTGGTTGAGTCTTTAACAGGGTGCGCCATTTCTCCCCGTGCCCAAGCGATCCGGGCCGTTGCCCTGGAGTTGGAACGTTTGGCCAATCATGTAGGGGACTTGGGGGCTCTTGGCATGGATGCAGGGTTTTTACCAACAAGCGGTTATTTCGGACGCATGCGGGGGGATTATCTTAATTTACTTTTGAGCCTGACGGGGAATCGTTTTGGCAAAGGATTATGCCGGCCCGGCGGGGTTTTATTTGATATTGATACGGCGATGGCCGATGACTTTTGTCATAAATTAAAGAGGTATAGGCAAGAGTTTCAGGATGTCAGCGATCTATTATTTACAAGGCCATCGGTGTTAGCTCGTTTTGAAGGGGTGGGGATCATTGATTTAAAAGATGCCAAAAGGATCGGTTTAGTAGGCCCGGCCGGACGTGCCAGTCAGTTGGAATGTGATATCAGAAGCAGCTATTCTTCGGGGATGTGGCAATTCCATCATGTGCCGATCTCTTTGGCGGCAACCGGGGATGTTTATGCCAGGGCCTTAGTTCGACGGCAGGAGGTTATTAGATCGCTGGAATTCTTACTTAAGGTCTTGCCTTCTTTACCAACAGGAGAAATACATGTCCGTCCGGGAGCTTTTAAGCCTGACACTCTTGCTGTGTCTATGGTTGAGGGATGGCGCGGTGAGATCATGCATGTGGGTATTAGTGATGCTCAGGGCGGATTTGCCCGTTATAAGATCAAAGACCCGTCATTCCATAATTGGTTTGGCTTGGCCTTTGCCTGCCGGGGCCAGGAGATCTCCGATTTTCCTTTGTGTAATAAGAGTTTTAATCTATCGTACTGCGGTCATGACCTATAAGTTAGGAGAATAAGCTTATGTTAAAAATCCTTAGAACACGTTTCAAACAAGGCTGCAAGACCATGCTTTTCCCTAAAGCGCCGGCACCGACCTTGCCTTCGCGTTATCGCGGGCGGCCTGTTATCGCGGGATTAAGCGGCAGTGTCGATCTTGGGAAGATATCGTTTAATCCGGATAGCGATATGGCCTATTCCAATGATTATCAAATGGCCGTTTCTAAACGGGAAGATCTCGTTTTATCTCAAGAGCGTGAGATTGTATTGGCCAGGGCTTTAAATGATAAAATGCTCAAAATATTCGGCCGTTCGCTTAAACTCAGGCAGGTCTCAGCCGGAGGGTGCAATGCCTGCGAACTGGATATCAACGTTTTAAATACTCCGGTTTTTGACCTAAGCCGTTTTGGTATCCAATTCGTTGCTTCTCCCCGGCATGCCGATGGCATTGTCGTTACTGGCCCTATTACAAAGAATATGCGCGAAGCCCTCCTTAAGACCTACGAAGCCACTCCTGATCCCAAGATCGTGATCGCCATTGGGGGTTGTGCTATTTCAGGAGGAATATTCAGCGATAGCCCGCAGGTTTCCAAAGGACTGGACACAATTATCCCTGTAGACCTCTACATCCCAGGCTGCCCACCGCATCCGCTTACAATCCTTGATGGATTGTTACGCTTATTGGATAGATTAAAATAGCTTGTCCCGGTTTTTTGTCCCAAGGCGTTGTTCTTTAAAGGTTCCCTTTTATGAGGAATATGCTATACTCTTGTAAATTTCACGCAATTCTAATGATATTGTTAAATTGCTAGGTTATAAGAGGGTATCATGCGCGCTGCAGTCATAGATGTCGGGTCTTCCACCATCAAGCTTTTGATCGCTGAAAGCCACGGGGAAAATGTTAAGATCATTGAATCGCTCAAGAATCTGATCCCTTTGGGCAAGCATGTCTTTCTTAAAGGCCGTATCCCGCAGTCCATTATCAATCAAACCGCCGCGGTTTTACTGAAATACAAAGAAGCTCTCAAAGAATATGATGTTGAGAATGTCATGGTCATCGCCACCACCGCCGTGCGCGAGGCGCGAAACCGTGACATTTTCCTTGATACAGTGCTGCGTAAAACCGGCTTTAAGATCGATGTATTAAATGCGGGGGACGTGGTTTATTACATTGATTATTTTCTCAGTCATAAATTAAAGAAAACCTATCCGGTGGACAAGAAAAACCTTTTGATCGCGGAGTTAGGCGCCGGCTCCCTGGATATTTCGGTGATGGAAAAGGGCCTGACTCTCATGAATATCGGTTTTCCTATCGGGACCTTGCGTTTGCAGCAATTTATGGAAAGCCTGGATGGTTCCTTGCAGGAAGTGCATGAAGCCACCGAAGAATATATTGAGAATGAGATTTTCCTGCTTAAGAAGAACAATGCCAACCTGACTATCGACGACATTATCCTTATTGATGAGAATTATTCGGTTTTTATCCAGAACGTGCTGCCTAATAAACGCCGTGATTCAGATTTTTTCAAATTCAAAGCCACTGAAGCCCAGGAATTGCTGACGCGTTTACGGCAGATGAACGTTGAGGAGATTGCCAATACATACAATATTCCCACCGATATATCTTCGACCATCACAGGATTTGCGATCATTCTTAACACTTTATTCAAATTTAACAAAAATGAATATGTTTATATTCTTGAGGCTTCTTTGTCCGAAGCTATTCTAGCGCATTTACTTTTTAAATTTGATCTAGCCGAAGACGACAATAAGCTAAGCCAGTTGGTATCGGTGGCGCATTTCCTTTGCCGTAAATACGACATGGATCTAAATCACCTTAAACACGTGGCTTCCATGACCCAGGAGCTTTTTAAGGCCTTTAAGGGCAGCTTGGGGCTGGAAGACAAAGACCTTTTGTATCTATTGTTAGCTTCCTATCTGCACGATATCGGGATGTTTGTCAATAACCGCGCGCATCACAAGCATAGTGAGTACATCATCTCTTCCCTGAATTTATTCAGGTTGACCGAGCATGAGATCAACATCATCGCCTGCATTGCCCGTTATCACAGGCGTTCGGCGCCGCTTAAGACCCACTTGTTATATAATGCCCTGGCTTCGACCGAACAGATCTCGGTCCAGAAATTAAGCGCGTTGTTACGCATTGCCAATTCTTTGGACCGTTCGCATAAACAGAAGGTCAAAAAATTGGAAGTCAAGTTCAATGCCGCGGGGGATGCGACGATCGTGGCCTATACACATGAGAATTTTTTATTGGAAAAAGAGAATTTCCTGGAGAAAAAAGAGCTGTTTGAAGAAATCACAGGTAATAAATTGACCTTGACGGTAAGAGCGCAGGATTAAATATTATGGAAATCAAAGAAAAATTTATCCACAGGGATTTAAGCTGGCTGGAATTCAACCGCCGTGTTTTGGAAGAGGCAGGGGATGAGCGTAATCCGATCTTAGAACGTATTAAATTCCTGGCCATATTTACCAGTAATCTCGACGAGTTTTTTATGGTCAGAATGTCCGGAGCCAAAAAACTTTTGTCTTCCGGGTATAATAAGCGTGACCAATTCGGGTTTTATCCCCAGGAACTTGTTGCCGAGATCAAAACGCGTACGGATGAACTGGTGAAGAAATTTTACGGGATTTATGAAGGCTCTGTCAGGGATGCTTTGGAAAAAGAAAAGATCTTTATCAAAAAGCCCGAGAATTTAAGCCCGGAACAAAAGAAATACGTGCAGCGTTTCTTTGATACGACCTTGTATCCTATCATTACTCCTATGGCCGTCGACGGTGGGCATCCCTTCCCGGTTTTGCCTTCACGTACCATTGCTTTTGCTGCCAATATTATCCGTTCAGAGAAAAATCATCTGGCGATCATTCCTATCCCGACCTCCGTGCCCCGTTTATTGAAGGTGCCGGCGGAAGGAGATGAATCGGTGTATGTATTGACCGACTATTTGATCAAAGAAAATTTAGATAAATTCTTTAAAGGTTATAAGATCCAGGATGCTTCGCTATTCAGGGTTTTGCGCGACAGTGAACTGGAAGTGGATGAAGGCTTTGCCCCGGACCTCTTGAAAGCCCTGGAGAAGGAATTAAAGAAACGATCGAGTGCCAAGGCAGTATATTTACAAATGGCAGAGGGTACCAACCCGGAGCTTCTGGAAGTTTTGTGCAATGGTATTGATTTCTCTAAAGAAGAGGTAGTATTTACGTCCTCGGACCTGGATCTGACCTTTCTTTATGATCTATACGCTTGGACGGATAAACCCCAGCTGCGTTATCCCAGTTTTACGTCGGTTAAATCTGCCTACGAAAATATTTTTGATAAGATCAAGGAAGAAGATTTTATCATCCATGTGCCTTTTCAGTCTTTTATGCCGACCTGTGAACTCATCACCGAAGCCGCCCGTGATCCGGATGTTTTAGCCATTAAGATGACGTTATATCGTACGAATGAAGATTCGGCCATCATTAAGGCTTTGATGGAGGCGGCTAAAAAACGTAAACAAGTCACGGTGGTTGTTGAGATCAAGGCCCGGTTTGAAGAAGAGAAGAATATCCAGTGGTCACGCGAATTAGAGCAGGCGGGCTGTCACGTAATCTACGGGATCGCGGGGCTTAAAATACACTCCAAGATGACCCTGATCGTGCGCAAGGAAGAAGGCCGTATCCGCCGGTATGTGCATTTAGCAACGGGTAATTATAATGAGAAAACAGCCAATGTATATACGGATATCGGTTTTTTTACGGCCAATGATGATTTTGCCCGTGATATCGCGGATGTGTTTAACGTCATCACCGGTTATTCTCTGCCCAGTCCCTGGAAGAGGGTCATCTCTTCCCCGCATGATCTGCGCAAATATTTCTTTGATCTGATCGACAAGGAGATCGAGGCCCAGGAAAAGCATAAGAACGGTTTGATCATTGCCAAAATGAATGCTTTGGAAGATACTCAAATTATTGAGAAATTATATACGGCCTCCCAAGCAGGTGTTAAAATTAAATTGATCGTCCGCGGCATTTGTTCCCTGGTCCCGGGGGTGGATGGTTTAAGCGAGAACATTGAAGTGCGTAGTATAGTCGGCCGTTTCCTGGAGCATTCACGCATTTTTTATTTTAATAATAATAGCAACGGCCGTGTCTTTTTGTCCTCAGCAGATTGGATGACGCGCAATTTCGACCGTCGCATTGAACTGTTATTTGAGATCACCAAGCCTGAGATCAAAAGTCATGTGCAGTTTATTCTTGATAGTTATCTAAAAGATACCCGTAAAGCCAGGGTTTTAAAAAGCGACCGCAGTTACGGCCGTGTTAAAAAAGAAGGCGAAACTTTCGACGTGCAGGAATATTTTATCAACCACTATACAAGATGAATTACTACATAGGTCTCGACATAGGCGGCACTAAGATCGCTGGGGCTTTGGTTTCAGCCTCGGGTAAGGTCCTGACCCGCACCAAAACATCCACCCCTAAAAAAGTTAAAACCAAAGATATCTATATCTGTGTGACCGATGCCATTGATGAGTTGATCCATGACGGGGGCATTAAGCTATCGTCTATTAAAGGTATAGGGGTAGGCGTTCCCGGTATTGTGGATACCCGCAACCATCATATTCTGGCCGCTCCGAATATCGCTCTTACCGGTTTTCCTTTAAGTGCTTCTTTAAAACGGAAATATCACACACGGGTGGTGATGGCTAATGATGTTAATGCCGGACTTTTGGGTGAAGCCTGGCTGGGTGCGGCCAAAGGACTATCGCATGTCGTTGGTATTTTTCCGGGAACGGGTGTCGGCGGGGCAGTTATCAGCGATGGTAAATTACTTTTAGGTTCCCAGGGGGCTGCTACGGAATTAGGTCATGTGATGGTGAGCCTGGATGGCCCGTTGTGCCATTGCGGTAATCACGGTTGTCTGGAAGCCCTGACCAGCCGTTGGGCCATTGAACGTGATATTCGACTGGCGGTTAAGCAAGGCCGTAAAACGATCGTTACAGAGCTTAATGACGGAAAATTAAACATGATCAAAAGCCGTATTTTAAAAGAAGCTTTGAGTAAAAATGATGCAGTGGTCAGGTCAGTTTTGGCTAAAGTAGCAACTGTTCTTGGAAAAACAGCAGTTTCTTTTAATCATACCTTTAATCCGCAAGCTATTATTTTTGGCGGGGGAGTGATCAAGGCCTGCGGTAATTATATGCTGCCTATTGTGACCAAGGAAGTCAACGCAGATCCTTTCTTTAAAAGATTTAACACCTGCCGAATCCTGTCTTCGAAACTAGGGGATGATGCCACCATGCTAGGTGCCGCCCGCTTGGCCCAACAACCCTGAAGCACTACTTTTCCTTAGATGTGTTGACGGCCTGCTCTCTTGAGACTAAAATGTTTCTTATATTTATAAATAAATAGAGTTAGTCTTAAAGGGCGTTGGCCCAACCTAATCAATAGAAAAACTTATGGATTTATAAAGAAGGGCGTTGGCCCAACCTAATCAATAGAAAAACTTATGGATTTATAAAGAAGGGCGTTGGCCCAACCTAATCAATAGAAAAACTTATGGATTTATAAAGAAGGAGTTTGTTTTATGAAAGAAAAAGTTATTGAGACCGTTGGAAAGGTGTGGCGTTTTTTGGGCCAGAACGGGCAAACCAACGTCAGTAAATTGGCAACATCTCTAAAAGAGAAAGATGAATTAGTGTATCAGGCCTTGGGTTGGTTGGCACGTGAGGATAAAATTGAATATACTGTGAAAAATCGACGCACCTTTGTTTCGCTGGTGGAAGGTGAAGTTCGCGCCTTTAATGCGGTCGTTTATCATATGAACGGACAAAAATAGGAGTCATCTTTGAATAGATTTATTTGTCTTCACGGTCATTTTTATCAGCCTCCGCGGGAAAACCCGTGGCTGGATGAAGTGGAAGTACAGGATTCCGCCTATCCTTATCACGATTGGAACGAGCGGGTGACGGCAGAGTGTTATGCCCGTAACGCGGCCGCTCGTATTTTAGACGATAACCGCCACATCGTTGATATCGTCAATAATTATTCCAAGATCAGTTTTAATTTTGGCCCCACGCTGTTGTCATGGATGCAAGATAAAGATCCTGAAATTTATGCGGCGGTGCTTGAGGCTGACCGTTTAAGCCAGCAGCAATTTTCCGGACATGGGAGCGCTATGGCCCAGGTCTATAATCATATCATTATGCCTTTGGCCAATACCCGGGATAAGCGCACACAGATCATTTGGGGTATTAAAGATTTTGAGGCGAGATTTAAACGTAAACCTGAAGGCATGTGGCTGGCTGAAACGGCGGTTGATTTGGAAACATTGGACATAATGGCCCAGCAGGGGATCAAATTCACGGTCTTGGCACCCCATCAAGCCCGGCGTATCAAGGATGGGAACCAGGATATGTTGTGGCGGGATGTGTCTGTGGCCAAGGTCGATCCGCGGGTCCCCTATCGTTGTTACCTGCCGTCCGGGAGGCAGATCGCTATTTTCTTTTATGACGGCCCGATCGCTCTGGGGGTCGCTTTTGAAGGCTTGCTTAACAATGGGGAACATTTTGCCAGGCGCTTGACGGATGAGTTTAGCTCGAGTAATCCCCAACCTCAAATTGTCAATATAGCGACTGACGGAGAAACCTACGGCCATCATCATAAGTTTGGCGACATGGCCTTGGCGTATTGCCTGCATTATATTGAGAATAATCAGCTGGCCCAGTTGACCATCTATGGCGAATTTTTGCAAAAATTCCCGCCGACACAAGAGGTGGAGATCGTTGAGAATTCATCCTGGAGCTGTGTGCACGGTATTGAGCGTTGGCGTGCGGACTGCGGATGCTCTTCCGGAGGCCAGACAGGGTGGAACCAAAGGTGGCGTGCTCCTCTGCGCCAGTCTTTAGATTGGCTGCGTGATCAGATAAGCCCCTTGTACGAAGGTCAAATGACTGCATTTACCAATGACCCTTGGGGGACCCGCGATAAATACATCGATATCATGTTGGACCGCAGCGAAGAAAATATGGGACGTTTTTTACAAAACGTCACCGGACGTCCGCTCAAGGATGATGAGAAGATCAAGATCCTCAAGCTTTTGGAAATGCAGACCAACGCCATGCTGATGTATACTTCCTGCGGCTGGTTTTTTAATGAGGTTTCCGGTCTTGAAACAGTGCAGATCCTTAAATATGCCGCTCGGGCCATCCAGTTGGCGTATGATGTCGCCAATGTTAGTCTGGAAGAAGGCTTTATATCCCGTTTGTCCGGGGTGATCAGCAATATCCCGGAGCTCAAAGACGGAGCTCAAATTTACCGTACCATGGTCAAGCCTTCCGTCGTTGATCTGTTGCGTGTGGGGGCCCATTACGCGATGACATCTTTATTTGAGCAATATGCATCTCAAACCAACATGTACAGTTATACGGTCAAAAGCGAACAATATGACCTTAAAGAGGCGGGACGCTTGCGATTGGCGGTGGGCCGGGCACAGGTGCGTTCCAAAGACACTTGGGAAGAGGCCACTATTTGTTTTGCGGTGCTGCACTTAGGCGACCATAATTTTATCGGCGGGGTTGACTATTTGAGTGTGGAAGAGTTTGCTAAAATGCGCACCCTCATGACCAATGCTTTTTTAGAAAGCGATATCCCCAGTGTGATCGGGGTCATTAAGGATTATTTTAAATACCATAATTATTCGTTGTGGCATTTGTTCAAAGAGGAACAGCAAAAGATCTTAAATCAGGTCTTAGGCTCGACTATGGATGATATTGAAACGAGTTTCCGTCAGATCTATGACCATCATTATCCTTTGATGCAGATAAAAAACGAAATTAGCTTGCCCCTGCCGCGCATGTTGATGACGGTTGTGGAATTTGTCCTTAACCGGGACATCAGTGCCATTCTCGAGTCCGAAGATGTGGATATCAAGCGTTTTAAGCAATTAGTCGAGGAGATGAAACGCTGGTCCTTTAAGCGCGACCAGGCTAATTTTGCTTTTTTAGCGAGTCAAAGGGTCAGCAGTCTTATGAAGCGTTTATCAGACCATCCGGATAATATCCATTTGATGGAGAAGATCATTATCATTTTGGAGCTTCTGGTGCAGTTGAGCCTGGATCTGGACTTATGGAAGGCCCAAAATATTTATTTTGCGATGGGCAGCAAGATCTATCCGGATATTTTTTCCCAGGCAGGCACCGATGAGCTGGCAGGTCGCTGGGTGAAACTTTTTGAACGCCTGGGCGAAATTCTCCAGGTCAACATCACGTCACCGGTTTTAGCAGGTAAATCGTAAGAGGGTTTTTGTATTTATATGGATAAACGGCATAGCGGCATTCTGTTACATATCACTTCTTTACCATCCAAGCATGGAATAGGGGATATGGGGGGCTTTGCCTATGCATTCGTGGACTTCCTGGTTGCCAGCGGGCAAAAATATTGGCAAATCTTACCGATCAATCCCACTGATGGCATTAATGGGAACTCGCCTTATAGTTGTTCCTCTGCTTTTGCCGGTAATTCGCTGTTGATAAGCCCTGAGATGATGGTCATTGAAGGTTTCTTGAAGGCCTCCGAAGTGAATGCTTCAACTTCTCTGCCTGAAGAACGGGTGGATTATGCCGGTGTAGGGACATTTAAGGAAAGAATCTTTAATGCTGCTTACCGCCGTTTTCAAAAAAATACAGATCGTGAGGATTTTGATCGTTTTGTTCGTGACCAGCAGTATTGGCTTGAAGATTTTGCGCTATTTACAGTCATAAAATCTGTTTATGGCGGGCGCAGCTGGAATGAATGGCCTAAAGCTTTGAAGACCCGCCAACCACAGGCTTTGGAAGAATTGGCCCGTCGGAATGCTTCGGCTCTGGAGCGGACCCGGTTCATCCAATATTTATTTTTCCGCCAGTGGCGAAAGCTTAAAGCCTATGCCAACAGTAAGAATGTGGCCATTATCGGGGATATCCCGATCTATGTTAATTATGACAGTGTGGAAGTTTGGCGTTATCCATCGTTCTTTAAGGTCGACCGTGAAGGGGAATTGATGTTTATCAGCGGATGTCCTCCGGATTATTTTTCCAGGACCGGCCAACGCTGGGGGAATCCGGTGTATAGCTGGGAGCATTTGAAAAAAGCCAAGTACAGCTGGTGGATCGATCGTATAGCGCATAATCTGCAGATGTTTGATTATTTGCGTATTGATCATTTCCGTGGATTTGCCGGCTTTTGGCAGATCCCTGCACATGAAAAATTGGCTGTTTTCGGGCGTTGGGTCAAAGGGCCGGGGGCCTCTTTCTTTAAAATGCTGGCAAAACACTTCAAGCATCTTCCCATTATCGCCGAGGATTTGGGTGAGATAACACCTGATGTTATTGCGCTAATGAAGCAATTTGATTTTCCGGGCATGCGGGTATTACTATTTGCCTTTAACGGAGACATTAACAACAACCCGCATGTGCCTGCTAATTATCCGGCGTATTGTGTTGCTTATACCGGGACCCATGACAATAATACTATTCAAGGATGGTATCATCAAGAAGCCAAGCCGCATGAGAAGGCAAACGTAGCCCAGGTTTTAAGAACGAAATTTAAACCCCGGACTTTGCATTGGACAATGATCGAGGTTTTAATGAAATCTAGAGCGGAAACTGTCATTATTCCTATGCCTGATTTTCTAGGTTTAAGGACAGAAGGCCGTATGAATACTCCGGCTACCAAGGTTAATAATTGGCAATGGCGTCTAAAGGCGAATGCCTTGACCCGTCAATTAAGTCAAAAAATAAACCGTATAACGAAAAAAACAGGCAGGGATTAATATGAATAAATTGCTTTCAGGTGTGGTGATTGTTTTGGTTTTAATCGGGCTTGTGGTGGGGGCGAAAATCTATTTAGGCCCTAAGAAAATCCAGATCAATGTGCAAATGGCCCGCTCCAAAGGTAATCCTGAGGCCCGTGTCAAGATCGTGGAATTCATTGATTTTCAATGCCCGGCTTGCGCTTTTGGCGTTAAATATTTAAAGACATTCTTCGAGAAACATCCCAATGATATGTATATTCAGGTGAAGTATTTCCCTCTGACGAATATGCACCATCATGCCATGGTCAGCGCTCTATACAGCGAATGCGCCGCACGACAGGGGAAATTCTGGGCCTTGGATGACCTGATGATCCCCCAGCAGAGCCAGTGGGCGCAATTGATCAGCCCCGAGCCGGTCTTTCAAGCGATGGCAGAGCAGGCAGGGTTGAATATCGATCAGTTAAATACCTGTCTCGCATCTGATGATGCGCGAAAAGTCATTAATGATGAAAAGTCATTTGGCCAGTCCCTGGGGATAGCTTCTACTCCGACGTATTTTATCAATGGGAAAATGGTTGTGGGGACCAAGTCTCTGCAGGTTGAGCTAAAGACGTATTTTCCTGGTAGCTAAATAGCTGTTAGGCTGAATTCTATGTGGGCTATTCTTCGTATCATTATTGGTAGTATCTTCTTAGTCTCCGGTCTTGGGAAGCTCTTGTCTCCTTATCAGAATTTCTTGTACGTGGTCCAGGCTTATCAGCTTTTGCCTTCTTGGGGGGAAGTTTTGACGGCCCAGGTTTTTCCTTGGATAGAATTACTCGTTGGATTTCTTGTACTTACAGGACTGTGGACTTCCTGGGGTCTGCGGGGGGCTTTGATTTTGTTTGGTGTTTTTGTGGTGGTGCTGGGGCAGGCGTTGATCAGGGGCCTGCAGCTGGAGAGTTGCGGTTGTTTTGGTTCATGGGTCCATTTAAAGCCACAAACGGTCATTATTATGGACAGCGCAAGTCTTTTATTGACCTGTGCTTTGTTATGCAAAATTTCACAAGCAAAAAAATTTAGTCTGGATGCTTTTTTCGATTGAGATCGAGCCGCTTTTTCCCTCAAGAAAACGTTTTTCCAAAACCCCTCCCGTGCCCTTGACAAGGCCTTTCTATGTGGCATACTTTAGCTGTGGATGCAAGGAGAGAGGCATGACCCCGTATACTCTGAACATAAATAAAGGTACGTTTAAACAAATGCGCAAAGCTGTTTCTATAATTATTTTGGCGGCTTTTATCAGTACCTCTGTCAGATCACCCGCCTATGCGCAAGTGGCATCGGTCGACCCGATACCGCGTATGCCGGCTCCTGGCGCCATGGTCCACTTAAGCCCTGAGTATACACCTGCGTATTTAAAAGCTTTGATCGTTCACCCTGAAAATGCCTTAAGGTTTGATTTCATTGTGGCCAAAGGGGATGATTCCTTAACTGATCAGCAAAAGCATGATACCTACCAGAAACTCATTAAATATTTTTTAGCCTCCTTGGCAGTCCCCGATGAAAATCAGTGGGTCAATCTTTCGCCTTATGAAAAAGACCGTATTATCAAGGATGATTTTGGCAAAACCGAAATGGGCAGGGACCTTTTGGCCCAGGATTATCTTTTAAAACAGATTACAGCGTCCTTGATCAATCCTGAAGAAAATTTGGGAAGAAAATTCTGGGACAGGATATATGCCCAGGCTTATAAGGAGTATGGCACTACCAATATTCCGGTCAACACTTTTAATAAGGTATGGATCATCCCTGATTCAGCCTCTGTTTACGAGCATGGGAACATGGTTTATGTGGTCAGCCAGCATTTGAAAGTGATGCTGGAAGAAGATTACCTGTCTTTACGGAAACATTCGGGCATCACGAACACCTCTTCCAACAAAGCCCACAGCATCGGATCTCAAGTAGTCCGCGAAATAGTTTTGCCAGCGTTAGAAAAAGAAGTCAACGAGGGTAGAAACTTTGCCGCTCTCCGTCAGGTCTATAGCGGCATGATCTTAGCGGCTTGGTATAAATATACGTTGAAAGAATCTCTACTGGGCAAGATCTATGCGAATAAGGGTAAGGTCAGAGGTGTAGACCAGGACCCAATGAATAATCAGAAGATCTATACACAGTATTTGAAAGCTTTTAAGAAGGGGGCGTTTAACTATATTAAGGAAGACGTTGATAAGTATACTCAAGAGACTATTCCTAGAAAATATTTTTCGGGCGGAGCGTTAGAGGCTGATTATTTTGGTAATAGAACCGGGAAAGGCATTGTGCAGCCTGCTAGTCAGGCAATGGTAGGTGAAGATGCGGCAATAATACCGGAAGATGCTGCCATGGTGGATCTAAGGACGACTCAAGAGGCACGAAATTCAGTCGCGCCTGCAAACGCTGCGATGGCCACGCCTAAGGTATTTGTGGATAGTAATTATATACACCAGCTGAAAGAATCAGTTCCCGTGAAGTATCTGAAGTATCGCATCAGTTATCTTGTAGGAGGACCTTTAACGGGTTTGGCTAGGGATACTGAGGGGAATGTTGTAGTTGCAACTCCAGAAGTATTATTAATCAGTAATGTTAATTCTGATATTTATAATTATGGGGATACTTTGGGATTAGTGAAAGAAGGGGGATTAGCTCATACTATTTATTTTTCTGACGTTATGGAATGGGGACTTATAAATATACATAATCAACTTGTACGTGATGATGGGAATGAATATACACCTAGCCCTACAGGAGTTTTTGTTAGGACGCATGATGGCTTGTATGAAATTTATAGGAATAGGATAAGTTTTACTTCTTCAAGTGATCATGCGATGACGGCTACTGGACCTGAAAATGAACTGAGGATAGATCCGTCTTCCAGTAAAGATCTTAGCTTGAATTTCAATTGGGCTATCTTTAGAGGTGGTGTAGGGGGTACGGTGATCAATGTCCTTCCCCAAGAAGGTGGAAATATTAAGGTATTGTATGATGAAAATAGAAAAGAAATTTTTCTTAATCCAAACAACTTACAATTTACCAGAGGAGTTACCACGATCAGTCTTACAGGTCGTGCGGGGCGCCAAGGTCTTAGAATTTCTAATAATTCAAAAAACTCCACTTTAACGGTTCTTAAGGAAGAGCTGAAAAACCAGGCGATGAACGTAATAACTAGAAAGGTGACTTTGGGACTTTTGGCTGCAGGATTGCTAACAGGACCCGCTGTTGTGCAGGGATGGGCACAAAGATCGACATATCATCATATTTATGATTCTCCAGGGGAGGTCACGTTCCAGGGAGGTATGGCGGTATTCCAAAAGCGTGTTGAAGGGGCTGAGTATCAATTGCTGATAGATTTTGGAAAAGGGACATTTTATGGAGATAAAATAGAAGATCATGGGCAAAAACTCACTGCGTTTCCCAATGGAAAAGGCTTAGACCCAAATATTAAAAAGATTTTTAAAGAACGTATAGAAAAATCTAGAGACCTCACAGATGTTCAAAGAACGAGAGCTCTGGAGATATTAAGCAACGCTGATCGGGCGATGACTTTAGGAGGAAAAATAGCAACGGGTGCTTTATTGGGGTTAACACTTTTGGGAACATCGGCGCGAGGTCAGCAGCCAACTACAGCCCCGCTCAGTGCGCCACAGGAGGCCTCGAGTGTTAAGACGCCTGTAAGTGTAACGTTCTTGAATAAGGATAAGAATGGTAATGCTGTGATGATCACAGAGGGAAAGACGTATAATTATGAAACTGCTGCAAGTGATTTTGGTGGTGATGAGAAAGTTATCACCAAGGTTGTTGTGGAATCATTAATAATTGGAAGTGACGGCATGGGCCATGTGACGGTTACAGTTCATTTAAGAGATGTTTCTAAGGACAAAGAGCGTGGAGGTTCTCTCTATATTTTAGGACCCATACTTCGTGATTTTCATCCCCCTCCAGAAGGACTAACGGAAGATAAAGCGACAGTGACCAATCCTAATAATCTTAATTCTTACGGTGGTATCGATTTCAACGCGGCTAATTTGAATTTACAGATCAAGCGTGATGGGCATGGGGTGCCGTTGCCGATCAGTCAGCAGGATCTGCAGAATATCAAAATAGATGGACTGGTACCTGTCATTATTGATATCAAACCCGCCACAAGCTTACCTATTTTCGCCGATCTTCAAAGTACTGCAAATTCCGTTAACGGATAAAAGAAGCATTGCGATTCTTCGCCTACTGGGTCTTGACAGGTTCCCAGCAGGGGGTATATGCTTATAGAAAAATCATTGATGGTTTAAAGCATATTTATGAAGCTAACTATTTTTTTATTTATGGTGATTATGGCTTTTTCTACTCAATCATGGGGGGATAATATGATCAAGGAGCCCAACGTGGCGGGGGGGTTCTATAGTGCTGATCCTAAAGAACTTTCCGACTCTATTGATTCTTTTAAACAGTCGACAGGTCCCGTACCGGCTGATCGGAAGGTAGAGATCGCCATTGCTCCTCATGCCGGGTATCCGTATTCGGGGCCGGTCGCGGCTTATACCTTTAAGGCCATAGCCCGGAATCATTATAAAACAATTGTAGTCATCGGCCCCAGTCATTATTTTCCTTTTGAAGGCATTTCCGTTTGGCCTAAGGGAGGTTTTAAAACGCCCTTGGGGACCCTTCCTATCGACGAAGAATTCGCCCAAGCCCTGTTGAAAGAAAGCCCTGCGTTTCAATTCCTGCCCCAGGTCTTTGAACGTGAGCATTCGGTTGAAGTTGAACTGCCATTCTTACAAAAGACATTTGATAATATCCATATAGTTCCCATCCTCATGGGCAATCCTGATCCTCAAGTGTGCCGGGATTTGGCGGTGGCTTTGGATAAGATCATCGGCCGGCGTGATGATGTTTTGATATTGATCAGTTCAGATATGTCGCATTATTATACTTATGATGTAGGCAATCGCATGGATGCCTTGACCCTGCAGGCCATTTCAGAGATGGATCCCAAGAAATTCTTTGAAGGTAACATAAGCCGCAAAATGGAAATGTGCGGATTTGTACCGGTGACCACAGCCTTGCTTTATGCCAGGTTGCGGGGAATTAAACATGTGGAGATCTTAAAACATGCGAATTCCGGCGACACTTCTGGCGATAAGACCAGGGTAGTGGGTTATTCGTCGGTGATCTTTTATAATGATCTTTTAGGGGTAAGCCCGTCGCAAGATGAGGGGGTCGATGCTTTAAGTCCGGCAGATAAAAATGAACTTTTGAAAATTGCCCGCGGCAGCATTGAAAGTTTTGTTAAAACCGGAAAGACACCAACCCTTAATATGATCACAGACGCCAGGCTTAATAAAGTTGAAGGGGCTTTTGTCACGATCACTAAAAATGGGAAATTGCGCGGCTGTATCGGTAATATAATCGGGCAAGAACCTTTGTATCAAACAGTGATCGATATGGCCATTGCCGCTGCTTCGCAGGACCCTCGTTTCTCTCCGCTGACGGTGGCGGAGTTAAAAGATATTCACATTGAGATCTCTGTCCTATCCCCGCCTCGCCGCGTTAAGGATGCCTCGGAAATTCAATTAGGCAAGCATGGGGTGATCGTCAGTGAGAACGGTCATCAGGGGGTATTCCTGCCGCATGTGGCGGATGAAACCGGATGGAGCAAGGAAGAATTTTTGAGCCAATTATGCAGCCAAAAAGCCGGCTTGCCGCCGGATGCATGGAAAAATCCTGACACAGCCCTGTACGTCTTTACCGCCGACGTTTTTGCGGAAAAATAACACATTGATGAAAATCCCACTTCGCAACAAGCTCATTTCCGTTTTCGTTGTCCTATGGCTTGCCGTTTTTTATTATGAATCAACCTGTTATTATTATTTGCAGCCATTATTCAAACGTGAATTACCTAGATTGAAATTTCTTTTCCCGCCGGCAGGATGGATCATGTTTTATAATATCGGAGACGAATTTGGGTATGCCCAGGTCTATGGCGTTAGGAACGGTAATCCCCAGTTGATCGATCCGCATCAAATCCTGGAAACCCGTGCCATCGGCTATGATAATATTAACCGGAATGCGCTCATTACCGTTCTTTCACCGGGGATGTCTGATGCCTTCTGTCCTTTTTTAAAGCGCAAATTTCCGTATTTCGAGAAATTTCTGGTCACCTACGTCGAGTACCCGCATCTGACCGAACAGCCTTTAGAGAGAATACAAACAGTCGCGTATACATGCGGGCAATAGAAAGGCCGCACTATTATGATTAACAAATGTTTGGCCTTATTTTTGTGCTTTGGGTTGATTGGTTGTGCTTCAGAACTCAGCCAAAAATATTCAACGATCTATGATAATGCTTTAAATGCTGAAGGTATCACTATCATTGCCAAGAATGAAAGCTATCAACAATTTAAGCAGGAGCTTTCAAGATATTTGACTTTATTTGGTTATACCAGGTTAATATTTGTCGATCCAAAGCAGGGATTAATGGTTGTTGCCAAAGAAGGGGATGCTTATCCCTTCCGGATCATTTTAAAATATACGGCAACAACAGGTCCCTTTAATATTCGCGTTGATCTGGCCAACGGAAGTGATGATCTAAGCAATAATACTGAGGTTTCTAAAGATATAGAGGAATTAGCCGAACTTATAAGGAATTAATAAATGATAGATCAGAGTATGAAGAGTAATTGGAATAAATTATTTTTGGAGGAACGGCCGTCTATTGGATTGTCTTTCTTTCGGATCTTTGTGGCTTTGACGGTGGGGCTGCATGTGCTTCCGTCGTTCTTTCATTTGGATGATAATTATCTATCCACGGCATTTAAGACGTTAAATTATAATTTTTTTACACCGTCTTTTATTGATTGGGTGCAGAAAAGTCCGGATGGGCTGGTCATATTCTTTGTCTGGGCTTTTGTCATCACCTGGTTTTGCTTTCTCATCGGGCTGTTCTCACAGATCAGTTGTATTTTGATGACCGGCTGCTGTTATTATTTTTATGCGCTGAATGATTTTCATATCGGCACGCTCTCATGGGATATTTTGCTGGTGACCCTGTTTTTGATGTGCCTGACACCGTATCACGGGGATTATTTTTCCGTCGATGCCTTACGTCGCGGGGACGCCCAGGCATGGAAGCGCCGTCGCCCTTTTTTTATTCAAAGGCTTTTGCAGCTGCAGATAGCATCCACTTTCTTTTTTACCGGCCTTTATAAGATCACAGGCGAGGGCAATTGGATCACAGGCAATCCCATTTATTATTTAATGAATTACCCTATCGAAGGGGTGACCAAGAATTTTCTTTTAAAGGAATGGATGGCCGGGCATCCCGGGTTTTGTTACGTGACCGGTCTTATGATCGTGGCAACGGAGATTTCTTTGCCGTTCTTGCTTTTTAATCCAAGGACCCGCCGGGCAGCGATTGTCCTAGGAATATGTTGGCATTTTTTATTGGTCCTGACCCTTGATGTTCCGACCATTTTCTTGTTTCTGTTCCCGGCTCAGATGTTATTATTTATTCATCCGCAAAGAATAACAGACGCCATTGAAACTAAGCGTCGTCATAACGCCCAAAGCCTACGTGCAAGAATAATTTATGATGGAGAGTGCGGTTTTTGCCGTTTAAGTGTTAGGCTATTGCAAGTGATGGATCTATGGGACAAGCTCGAATACCTGCCTGGTCCCAAGGGGATGAGTGAAATGCGCCTGGAGCTTCAAGATGGTAAGATCTATAGTGGCTTTTTTGCCTTCCGTTATATTTCGCGGATGCTACCTATGCTGTATCCCATGCTCCCGTTGGTTTATTTCCCGGGGGCAGGCCTATTAGGTCCCTATATTTATCGATGGATCGCCCGCAACCGGTACCTGTTTCCCATCCGCCATATTTGTTCCGCCGGAGAATGTCATTTATGATCACAGCCCGTCATATTCCAAGAGTTATTTGGATACACACTATTTTAATCATAGCCATTGGACTGTTGAGCCTATACAGCGCTTCTTTTAATAATAATGTGGTAAGTGTCTCTGTATTCTATGACCAGCTTTATTGCGCGATCCTCGGGATATTGCTGATGTTTTTATTGGCCCAAGGGGATTACCGCAAGTTCTTTGATGTGGCCTATATTGTTTATGGCATAAGTGTGGTTTTTTTGATCTTAGTATTGGTCATGGGGCGTCAGGCTTTAGGTGCGACACGCTGGTTTTCTATCGCCGGGTTTAGCTTTCAGCCTTCTGAGTTCAGCAAGTTGGCCATAATCTTTTTTTTAGGCCGTTATTTTTCTCAGCGTCGGCCAAAACTGATCTTCGATTTTTCCACCTCTATGCGTGATCTTTGGGGTGATTTGATCTGGCCTTTGATATTGGTAGGTGTTTCCATGGGCCTCATTTTTAAACAACCGGATCTGGGAACAGCTATTTTAGTGATGGGGATCTTTTTAGTGATGCTTTATGCCAGCGGGATAGCCCTTCGCCTTTACCTTGGTTTGCTTGGAATACTTGCCCTTTTGACGCCAATAGCCTGGCACCTTTTAAAACCTTATCAAAAAGACCGTTTATTGGTTTTTCTTGACCCGAGCCTCGACCCTTTGGGGGCAGGGTATACGATCACTCAATCAAAGATCGCCGTTGGTTCCGGAGAGTTGTTCGGCAAAGGGTGGCTTTCCGGCACGCAGAATCAATTGAATTTCCTGCCGGAGAGGCACACCGATTTTATTTTTTCCGTTATAGGTGAGGAATGGGGGCTTTTGGGCGGGATTGTATTGATCTACTGTTACGGCATCATTATCTATTGCGGTTTTAAGATCGCCCGGCACAATAAAGATCTTTTCGGGCAATTGGTGGCTGTCGGCATCGTCAGTATTTTGGCCATGCAGGTGGTGATCAACATCGGTATGGTCATGGGGCTTTTGCCGGTGGTTGGGATAACGTTGCCGTTGATCAGTTATGGCCGTACATCCTTTATGGTCTTTGCCATATTGCTGGGCTTTTTATTAAATTTGAGTAAAAAGCGAACTATTTTTTAAAACCAAGTCTGGACAATTTCCGGTGTAATTAGTATAGTAAAGGCTATGAGACACTTTCGTAAAACGGTTAATAAGCAGTTGGGTGAGATTTTAGTTGAGCGTGGTGTTATTTCACGACCTAAGTTGGAAGAGGTTTTAACGTTCCAAAGAGGGAAAGGCATTCTATTTGGTGAAGCATTGGTCCAGATGAAATTGGGGACTGAAGAGGATGTGGTACAGGCGTTGACCTGTCAATACGGATTTCCTTATCTGCCGCTGGCTAATTACGAAATTGCCCCCGAAGTAGTCGCGACCGTTCCTCAAAACATTTGTAAGCAGTATTGCCTTGTTCCTATTGATAAGATCGGCCGCAGTTTGACCTTAGCGATGGCCAACCCCTTAAACGTTCAGGCCCTGGAGGATGTCGAGAAGGTCACCGACTGCTCGGTCCAAGCATTTGTTAGTACAGCGACGGAAATTAACAGTGCCATCAATCGTTATTACGAAACGCGCTGATGTTGCCCACACAAGACACTCTCAAAGAAATTCTTTTGCGGGATGGGCTGATAACCCCTGAAAATCTTAAAGTGGCCACTGAAGAGCAGGAGAGATCCGGCGGGGAGTTAAGCCGAGTTCTTCTGAGGCTTAAATTGGTCGCTGAAGATCAATTGAGCGTTGTCTTGAGCGAAGCTCTGCAATTACCGTTGATCAATTTAAATTTATTTAGGATCGACCCTTCTCTTTTAAAATTGATCCCCAAGGATACAGCCGAAAAATCCCTATTGATACCCATCTCCAAACTTAATGATCAACTGACCATTGCCATGGTCGATCCCTTGGATATGTTGACCATTGATAATATCAAAGCCATGACCTCCATGTCGGTAAGCGTTGTTCTGGCCAGGCCTAAAGAAATGCGTGCTGCCCTTGAACGCAGTTACGCGAACAATAACTCTTCAGACCTTGAGGAAATTTTTCAGGATATTAAAGATACGAAAGAAGCGGAAAGCCTGGAGTTAGTCAAAGAGCAGGCCCATCCCAATAAGAGAACCATTGAAGATTTCACTGAAGAAGCGCCGATCATCACCTTGGCCAATACGATCATCAATCAGGCCGTGACAGCCAAGGCCAGCGATATATTCATCGAGCCGATGGAAAATTGCCTGCGCATCCGTTATCGCGTCGACGGATTTATCAGGGAGATCGACCGGATGTCCAAGACCTTGCATTTTCCCCTGATCTCGCGCATCAAGGTCATTTCAAGCCTGGATATTGCCGAACACCGTCTTCCGCAGGATGGGAGATTCCGGATCGTGACCAAACAGAATATGGAAGTGGATTTTCGCGTCAATGTGCTGCCTACGGCGATGGGGGAAAAGATCGTTTTGCGTATTTTGGATAAGAACCAGGACATGGCGGATATTGATAAATTGGGCTTTGAGCCTGACTCAATGCAGAGATTAAAAGAATGCTGTCATAAGCCCCACGGAATGATATTAGCTTGCGGTCCGACCGGCAGCGGGAAGACCACGACCTTGTATGCGATCCTTAAATATATCGACTCTCCCGGGCGGAATATTGTCACTGTGGAAGACCCGGTGGAATTTCAAATGAAAGGGTTTAATCAGGTAAACATACGTACTGAATTCGGACTGTCCTTTCCGGCGGCATTGCGTTCCATTCTACGTCAAGATCCTGATGTGATCCTTATCGGTGAGATCCGTGATTCCGAAACCCTGGACATCGCGGTTAAGGCAGCTTTGACAGGGCATTTGGTGGTCTCTTCCCTTCACACCACGACGGGCCCTGGCTCTATCACCCGTATGATCAATATGGGCGTTGAGCCTTTCTTGATCACATCATCGGTGGTGGCTATCGTGGCCCAGCGCCTGGTGCGGCGGGTATGCCAGAAATGCCGCGAGCTTTATACGGTGACCGATGAAGTCGCCCAAGAATTCCACCTTAAAGAATTGTTGCCAAATCATAATGGGCAGTTTTATAAACCTCGTGGCTGCGAAACATGTTTGAAAACCGGCTATAAGGGGCGGGTAGGGATCACCGAAACCTTGGTCTTGACCAATAAAGTTAAAGAACTGATCTTAATTTCAGCCTCAGAGGCGGAGATCAAGAATGCGGCGCGCAGTCAAGGGATGAAAACAATGCGTGAGGACGCTGTCATTAAAGCTTCCCAGGGATTGACCACTTTAGAAGAAGTGATCCGTTTAACAGCACCTGATTAATAAAATTTATGGACACAACTCAAGAACGGATTTTAAAGGTCATCAAAGAACTGCCGGATATCAATCCGGCGGATATTGACGCGTTATCAGGGGGGCAGCAGGATAAAAGTATAAGTTTGGTCAAAGCTTTGCTTAAACAAGGGATCCTCTCCGAGAAGGATCTGCTGGCTCTTTTGATGCGCGAGCTTCATATCCCTTCCATCGACTTGTCCAAATACCGTTTCGATGAAAAGCTTAAAATTATTATTGGAGAGAAGACGGCGCGTCAGTATCAGGTGATGCCGATCTCTTTGCTTGGGCAAACATTGACTATCGCGATCGCTGATCCGTTGAATGTGTTTGTCCTTGACGACCTGCGTAATGTGTCAGGCAAGGAAGTAGAGATCGTGATCGCCTCTGAAACGCAGATCGTACGGGCCATTGATCAATTTTATAACGCAGCTACCAAGGCAGTCACTCATTCGGGCATGAACGCGGAAGCGAAGAATTTTGAGATCTTTCAAAGCAGTGACGGGCAGAAAGATAACACGCAGGATAATCTGCAAGAACAGGACGAATCAGCCCATCTCGATGAAGGCCCGGTTATTCGTATCGTTAATTTGGTCATCAAGGAAGCCCTGCGTCAAAGAGCATCGGATATCCATATAGAACCCCAGGAACTGGGGATGCGTGTGCGGTTTCGTATCGACGGAATATTGCAGGATATATTGACCATCCCCAAGGAAAGTAAGAATGCGGTGGGGGTTCGTATCAAGCTTATGGCGAATTTGGATATTACCAATACACAGACCCCGCAGGACGGGCGTTTTAAAATGAAGATAGGCAAGCAGGAAGTGGATTTTCGCGTATCAATGCTTCCGACCACTTTTGGTCAAAAAATAGTCATGCGTGTTCTTGATAAGAATAATCTTTCGGTGGGACTGTCTAAATTAGGTTTTTCGAAAAATGCGCAGACTATTCTGGAAGAGTCCATTTATAAACCCTACGGGATGATCCTGGTGACGGGTCCTACCGGCAGCGGTAAATCCACAACCTTATATTCTTTGATCAGCAAGTTAAATACATCAGAAAGAAATATCATCACCATTGAAGAGCCGGTGGAATATTTGGTGGATGGTCTCACCCAAATTGAGGTCAAGGCTGACATAGGTCTTAATTTTGCCACGGGGCTGAGGGCTGTTTTACGCCAGTCACCGGATGTGGTGATGGTGGGCGAAATCCGTGACGCCGAGACAGCGGACATTGCGATCAAAGCGTCACTCACCGGACAGCTGGTCCTTTCGACCCTGCACACCAATAGTGCGGCAGGGGCTGTTACCCGTCTGGTCGATATGGGCCTTGAACCTTTTTTAGTGGCCTCTAGCCTTGTCTTGGTATGTGCCCAGCGATTGTGCCGGCGTATTTGTGAATCTTGCAAAAGGCCCATGGAGGTCACGCCGGAGATCTTGAAGAAGATCCAACATAGGCTTAAAGCCGACACCATTTTATATGAAGGCAAAGGTTGTGAACGTTGCCGGGGGACCGGATACAAAGGCCGCGTGGGTGTGACTGAAGTATTGCAGATCGATGATAATATCCGTGATATGCTCTTGAAGAGAAAAACATCTTTAGACATAACCCGTTATGCGCAGAAGAATCAGGGGATGAAATTGCTTTTTGATGATGTCGTTGATAAAATGTGTGCAGGGGAGACTACATTAACAGAAGTTTTTCGCGTGGCCTCTGAAGATGAATAAATGAGGCCTGCCGCTCTCTGCGGCAGGCACGTTATCGAATTTGCAATAGTATAAACTGAGGGAATATACATGGATGCTTATAAGGTTTTGTTGGGAGAAATCTTGATTCAACGTAAAAGGATCACCCGTGAGCAGTTGGATGCTGCCCTGAGTAAGCAGAAGGAAAAAGGCGGATTTGTCGGGGAGATCCTTTGCAACATGGGCCTTCTTGACGAGAGGGACATTGTAGTGGCATTGGTCATCCAGTGCGGCCTGCCGTATATCGCCGTCAATAAATACGCGATCGACCACGAGATCGTAGCTTTGATCCCTAAAGAGGTGGCCCAAAAAGAAAAGATCATTGCTTTAGACCGTATCGGTGAGATCCTAAGTGTGGTGATGGTCAATCCTTTGACCGATGATAAGAAGAATTATTTAGAAGCGTTGACCAAATGCCGAATTGCTACTTTTATTTCTACGAAGACGGAAATTGAAGAAGCCATCGCGCGTCATTATTGATCAGAAAGAAGTGAAGTATGCCAACATATAAATATGCCGCCCGCGATCAAGAGGGCAAAAGCGTCACAGGCAGGATCTCCGCAGAAGGTGAACCGGTGGTCGTGGCCGAGTTGCGCAAGCGTAATTTGGTCATTTTAAGCATTGCGGAGGAAAAGGAATCTGCTTTTAAAAAATCCGTTTCTAAGCCCCAGGGCGGGAAAAAGGTAAAGCCCGAAGATCTGGTTATTTTTACCCGGCAATTTGCCACCATGGTGGATGCGGGGATACCCATTTTGCAATCTTTAGAAGCGCTCAGTGAACAAACCGCTAATCCCAGCTTTAAGGCAGCCCTTGTTACTATCCGCGATGACATACAGGTAGGCAGCAGTCTTTCCAGCGCTTTTGAGAAGCATCCCAAGATCTTTGACCAGCTGTATGTGAACATGATCCGCGTCGGTGAGAGCGGTGGTATACTTACCACCATCCTTGAGCGCGTGGCCATGTATTTGGAAAAAAGCGAGAGGCTTAGGCAAAAAGTGCAGGGAGCAATGATCTATCCGGCGGTGGTTGTGAGCATGGCGGCATTGATCACGATCGGATTGCTGGTTAAGGTTGTTCCTACCTTTTCCCAGATCTATTCATCCTTGGGTCAAAAATTGCCGGCCATGACCCAGATGCTGATCGATTTCAGTAATTTACTTCAACATGATCTTATATTCCTTGTCGGCGGAGGTTTTGCTATCGCATTCCTTTTTGATAAATACAGGAAGACGCCCCTCGGTCATATTCAGGTGGATACCTTGCTTTTAAAATTGCCGGTCTTTGGGGATTTGATCTGCAAGGTTTCGGTCAGCCGTTTTTGCCGGACTTTTGCTACTTTAAGCCAAAGCGGTGTGCCTATTTTGGAATCTTTAAATATTGTCGGTAAGACCTGCGGCAACAGGGTGATCGAGATCTTGGTCGATGAGATCAAGGAAAGTGTCAAAGAAGGCAATCCTATTGCCGAGCCATTGTCCAAAAGCACCATTTTCCCCTTGATGGTCACCCGCATGATCTCCATCGGTGAGAAGTCGGGGCAATTAGAGAAAATGTTATCCAAAGTCGCTGAATTTTATGATGAGCAGGTGGATGCGGCCGTTGAAGGCCTGACCAAATTGATCGAACCTTTGATCATCGGGTTTTTAGGGATCGTGGTTGGATTTATCGTCGTTGCGTTATTCTTGCCCATTTTAAACATGACAGCAGCCATGCATTAGTAAGGAATATATATGCGGTTATTTTTTATTGTTATTTTAGGGGTGATGATCGCCGCCGGCCGTGGTTGGGCCCAGGAAGATAATTTCACGACAGCTACTTCTGCCTTGCAGGATGTGTTGTCTTCTCTAAAACAGAGCGTTGCCAAATTGGTTGTGGATAACAATCAATTATCAGCCAAAGATAATGCTGTTAAATCCCAAGTTTCGCAATTACAGATGCGGTTAGGGCAGCTGGAAGCCCAAGGGGAATCTTTAAATAAGGTGACGGGAAGATTACAGGACAAAAATCCCGGGCGTGCCCAAGAGGTCACCCGGATGGAAGAAGAAAATTTTGATCTGGATAATCGCATTCAGAAAGACGGGGTAGCCATCAAATCGATCCAAGAGTCCTTGAATGCGGCTTACCCGGAGGAACAGAAATTGCTCGTGCAGTTAAAGAATATGCAAAATGGATTGCCGGGGGGACTGTCCCCTGCATCCCAAGGGGACAGTTCCCTTCCTCAGGTTGCAGCCCGTCGCCAAAAGGAAAAATTAAAATTGATGAAAATGATCTATGACAGCCAGCAGAGGCAAGAGGCCTTGCATGAATCCATCCTGGAGTTTCAAAAAGACACGCCTTTATTGCCTGCGGCCTCTGCTTTGGCGCATCAGCAGCAATTAAAAGAACAGATCAAGGATTTGGAAGCTCAAATAGCCGCTCGAGGGGGACTGTCCCCTGCTCCTCAGGGGGACAGTTCCCTTCCTGTGCCTGCTCATCAATGGGACAACACCCAGTTCTCCCAATTGGAAACGGAACTAAAAGATCTGGAAAAGAATTATTTGCAACTTAAAGACTTGATGGAACAAATGAGCAAAAAGAGCCAAAGTGCCCAAATGACGGTCAGTCAGCAGATCGAAGGGAAGAAATTACAGGGCAATATTGAGGATTTAAACAGCCAGAGCGAAAGACTCTTGGCTGATCTGGATGATCTGCGTTCCCAAATGGTTGATCTGGACAAGCGAAAATCCCGTCTAGAAACAATGGTCCAGCAATTGCCTTAAAGGGATAGGTTCATTTCCAAAAGTGATTGTAAAGCACCTAAAAATATGTTAAATTTAAACTAGGATTCTAGGTATTTTTAGATTAATTTTATTGAGGTCTCTATGAAAGAAAAATTTGAAAAAGTAAATGATTGGATCAAGGTCCCGGTTAGTTTGAAAGTTTATCCGTTACAGTCAGTCCATTCTGCCGGATATGCATTTATGGATCGGGCCCATGTCAGGCTTGAAGAAGAAAAGAAAGACGGAATAGAGGTTTGGCTAAAACCCAAGAATGATAAACAAGACCTGCAAAAACTGGCATTGGAATTTTCTGATGAGCTGCTTAATTATGCGCATTATTTCAGCAGCCTGAAGACCAATGCCGAGAATATGAAGATTTTGCTGCAACGGGCTTTATTTTCCGCTTCTCCGTCAATCGTCAAAGAAGCAGAGGATAAAGAAATTGAAAATTTGATCAAGGAGCTTGAGGCCGAAGAAAAACAAGGGGCCCCGAAGCCAAAAACAGTGCCTAAGTCCCAAAAATAACAGATATATCCTTATATGACATCAACCATGAATTTTTCTATCCTTCCGTTTAATTCCGAAAAAATCAATAATAAATATTTGGTGACCAACATGATGGGTTGTTGGGACGCTTTAAGTGAGATAGAGTTCCGCCAACTGCATAGTTTTCGTGTGCCTGAGGGAGGGGAACTGTTCAACCGTTTGTTAGAACGGGGATTGATCGTCGATGCGGATAATATACGCCGCGTTATTGACGGCTATAGGAGCCTCAATGCGAACCTGTTCACAGACACAGGACTTCATATCGCTGTTGTTACAAAAAGGTGCAATCTCCGTTGCCGTTACTGTCATGCTGAAGGAGGGGCTTCTTCTGAGGACATGTCCATCGAGACGGCCACCCGTGTATTGCAATACCTCTTTGATGTACGCAATAATTCAGTGACTCTTGAGTTTCAAGGGGGGGAACCTCTGCTTAATTGGCCGGCGGTTAAATTCTTGACCGAAAATGCACGCAAGTTCAATACTTTAGGCAAGAATCTCAACATTGTCTTGGTTACCAATATGACGCTGATGGATGATGAAAAAATGCGTTTTTTAGTAGAACACAATGTTGACGTATGCACGTCCGTGGACGGCCCGGCGGATATCCATGATAAGAACAGGAATGATGTTGCCGGGCGGGGGACACATGCCCAAGTGGTAGAAAAAATCGGGTATTTTTCCAAAAAATTTGGTCGTAAGGTACATATATTGCCGACCATTACCAAATATTCATTAGCTCACCCTGAACGGATCGTTGATGAACTCCTGCGTTTGGGACAAGGAGAAATTGCTTTACGGCCGGTTAACCGTATTGGATATGCCTGCAGTTGTTGGGAGGATATTGGATATTCGGCTGAAGAATTTAATGTGTTTTATGATCGGGCGATGGCGTATATTATGAAATTGAATACATCCGGCACTTATATAAGCGAGCGGATGGCCAGGACCATTTTGACCAAGGTATTGCTTAAGAAAGATTCAGGTTATGTGGATATGATGAATCCCTGCGGGGCCGGACGTGCAGTGATGTCTTATGCGCCGGATGGAGGATGTTTTCCCACCGATGAAGCAAGGATGTTGGGAGATAATATTTTCCGCTTGGGAAATATCATGGATGAAGGTTACGACAAGATGCTTAATAATGAGAATTTATTCTTTCTTTTGAGCGCCGGGTGCTCTGATCTATGGAATTACCGTTCAGTTTACAGCCCTTGGCTGGGGGTAGATCCTGTCGTGAATTACGCTGTGGAGAAAAATGTTATCCCTAAGGGAAGTTCGCGTCTGCAACAGGTATTGAAACATCAGTTCAGATCGGTTTTTTCCTATTTGTTAGGGGAGAATAAATACGCTGAAGTTCTTCAACGCTGGATAAAAGATCAAGGAGTTTCCCATGAAAAAGAAAATAAAAAGTAAGGCCATTAATAAGAAAGTCCCTCTGACGAAGTCCCTTGGTGAGTTGATGAAAGATGAGGATGGGTTTGTCAGCAAGGAGACCATTTTAAAGGTTGGATTGTCAACTGTCGCTGCGTTGGGAGTGGCAGGTGCCCTTACGGATATTACTTCCGGGTCGCAGACAACACATACTAATGCGCTTACTCCTGATGGCTCGAATTGTGTTCAACACAACAATGTCACGACACATACATCATATTAACGGGTGTTTAGAGATAGGATCATTATGAGGTTTCGATCTTGTATAATGTTCATCGGGGTATTTGTTTTAATGTTCATTGGTACCGGTGGCAGTATTGCCGGGGCCCAGCAAGATGCTGGTAGCCAAGGCAGTCAACCGTTGATGACCCCTATCGATGGCTCCGCAGGTGATCAGGCAACAGATCAAAGGCAATCTGTTGTTCAACGATTGGAGCTTAAGATGTATCAAGCGGCGAAGGGCGATTTGTCATTGTGCCTGGGTGAAGATAAATGCATAAAACAGGCAGAGCAGATCAAATCTTGGGTTTGTACCGCTAGCTCATGTGATGGGACAGATAACAGCAAAAAACCGATCGATTGTTTCGAAGGATTTTCCAGTAAATATTCAAAGGATATTCAAGATAAGATCAACTCAGCGGCTTGTTCTTTAATACAATCTCCTAGTGCTGAAACAAGGAAAGCATTATTGGTTTATTTTCCGGATCTTGGGGAAAATTATCTGGTCGAACATGTCGCCTATCTTTGGGCTTTAAAAGGTTCCCCGGATTCATGTGAGGATCAAATCAAGAATTATGTAGGCGCATACGGCCCTCAATGGAACCAATTTTTATACAGAATGTTGTCTGGGTGCCGTATTCTTGCAGGTGAAAGGAAACGGGAACGGGAAGAAAAAGATTTTTATACGTGGTTTGGAGTATTACAGGGCCTGAACAAGTGCTCAGATATCATAAGTAGTGAGATGCGTGATGCATGCAGTGCTCCTGGAGCAGCGTCCCCGGTACCTCCACCCGTTGAGCCGACTGGCAATACGCAATAAGCGTGGCCATACCTCCCGCATTTTTATTGAGAGGATATTATGAGCCTTCGATCTTGTTTAGCGGTAATTGGGCTTTTTGTACTGTTGTTTATCGTTAGAGAAATGGTTTTGAGAAAATCTTTTGTTGACGGTCTTCACCTTAGGATGTATGACGCGGCAGCGGGTGATCTGTCATTGTGTGTACGGGATAAGGACTGTTTAAAATATGCTCAGGAAATAAAGTCTTGGGTTTGCGCCGCGTCCGTATGTGAGGGGACTGATAAAAGTAAAAAACCCCTTGATTGTTGGGGAGCTCGCCTTAGTGAATATTCTAAAGAAGTTATGGATCGAATGGGTCCGTTGATGTGTCCTTTAATAGAATTTCCTAGCACGGAAACAAGGCGGGCCATATTGATCCGTCTTCCTGTTAAAGATGTTGAAGGGGAAGATACTCTGATTGAATATGGAGCATATCTTTTGGCTTTAAAGGGGTCTGCGGAATCATGTGAGGACTATATAAAGAATTACGTTGGCGCATACGGGTCTCAATGGAAATATAAATGGTATAAGGCATTGTCCGGGTGTCGTATCTTTGCGCGCCAGAGCACACGTGAGATGGAAGAAAAAGATTTTTATACATGGTTTGGAGTAGTACAGGGACGGGGCAGTTGCTCAGATATGCTAAGTCGCGAGTTGCGCAAGGCATGCAATACTCCCGCAGCAAAATTTCCTGTATCTGTCTATGACCGGTAAGCGTTGTCCTAAAGCAGGTATTTATTTTTCTCATTATGAGTGTTTTGGCCATACCTCCCGTGTCATGGCGGTTGGTGAGGTTTTTAAGAAAAGGTTCCCGCAAGGGAACCTTTTTTTTATTCAGGCAGGCCTTCAACAACCTAAGGCCAAAATAGATCAACTAGGAGAGCTGTATTCATTGCCGAGGGCGTTCATGGACCGTCGTCATTTTAAAGAACCGATCCGTGGGGCAGGGGTTGATGCCGGTGAGCGTCTTCACATGTGCCAGGACATTATTATCCGCCAAAGGCCGGATCTTTTAATAACGGAATTCTTCCCCCTAGGCCGGGAAGAATGCCGCCATGAATTGATCCCTTCATTAGTTAAAGCTTCTGCACAGGGCGCCGCATTATGGGCGGTCGCAGGGTATCCATTGTTAACAGGAACAGATCACCAATGGCGTCAGAAGGTAATTGAATTATATAAACAGATCATCATTTTTTCACCACCCCTGGAGAAAGAACTGATCGCCGGTTCTTTTAGCCGGGTACAGGACAGGCAAAGGTATTTAGAATTTTTCCAACGGCATGCGCAAAAGATCATATTCGGGGGGTATCTTTTACCACGGCAAGAGGTGGTGCACGATGATCAAGACATTAATCTCCCTAAGCCGCCTGTTGCGAAAGGTGCTTGCCGGGTGGCCATTCTTCGGGGCGGCGGAGCCTATTTCCCTAAGCTGATAGCTCAAGCGATCCGTGCCAGCGATCTTTTGGGGAAGGAATATTATCTGACCGTAGTTGCAGGTCCGTCGACGACACTGCAGGAATGGTATTTCTTTGCCACGCTTGTTGGGAAAAAGAAAGTTAATAATTTATTGCTGCTCAGGGCGGTGGGTGATTATGAAGGGTTGATAGAAAAGAGTGACGTCTGTGTTTCTACAGCCTCGTACCATACTTCAGTGATGTTGCTCAAACATCGGAAAAAAGCAGTGCTTATTCCGTTCGAAGGTGAAGGATCGATGTCATTTCATGAGCAGCCGGCTCGAGCGGCTCTGTTAAGAGAAACGATCGGGGCTAAGGTTTTATCCATCCAAGATTTAACTGCCATAAATTTGACGGCAGTGATCAAAGATGCTGCCGCATGCCAGGAAGTCAGTACCCATGTACCTAAAGAATGGTTTATGGGCGAGGATGTATTAGATAAGGCCTTGACAGGGCTTTTTGGGCGATAGTTGGATCAAATAATGGGTCCGGCGCCAGGGCTGTTCCGTGGACACGCAGGGCCATGGAGCGGCTTCCCCCACGGCAGGTGTCCAGCACAGGGCAGCGTTGACACAAATTAGGCAAGTAATCAGTGCGGTTAAGATCGTTTAAAAAGGGATGTTCCCAGGCCGCTTTGATGGTTGTCCCTAAATTTGTATCTAAAAAATAATTTGGCTTAAAATATCCTTTAGCGCTGCGTACGATACGCAGGTGCCCTTCATCTAATCTGGCCCCTAAAAAGACTTCTTTTCCGACCTTGAGGTTTCCGGTGAGACATAGAGGCATCGGGTTGGAAATAAAGACATTGATATTCTCCCGGCGGGCCTTCATGATCTGAAGTGTAAGGGCACGGTAGAATGGGATGTCCATTTTTTTTAAGTCTTCATTAGATTCGCTGATGGGCCGCTGCAAGAGCCACGCTGCGGGTTTAATTTTTCTGATCAAGGGAACAAATTGCTCAAAAAATGGTATTTTGGCAGGTGTTATAACGGTCGCGATCCACAGGGTCGGTAAATAGGCTTTTAAGAGAAAGATATTCTTAATTTTATCAAGAAAAGAAAGCTTGGAGCGGGTATAGGCCGTATTGGTTTCTTCGTTATGTCCCTGTAAAGATATGTGGGCCACATCAACGTTTGCAATGATAGTTTTCATGAGGGGGGCGCTGATACCCTCGGCGGTGGTGTTAAGGATCACTGAGAGTTTTTTTGATTTTGTGTATGTCAGGATCTCCCGGATATTCGGGTGCAGGAGCGGCTCTCCGCCTGTGATCCGAATAGCCTTGACCCCGAGGTTTGCGGCTTCATCAAGGGTTGCCTTAATATCCTTTAAGGGAACGTCGGGTATCCTTGGCCCGGTGCAATAAGGACAAACCTGCCGGCATCTACCGGTGATCTCAACAATGATCTCTAGTGGGAGAACAGGACGTTCCATCGGGTCACCAAGTTCATTAGCCCTGTAAAGAAGGGGGTATAGCTAAGGACACATCCCATAAAAAGCAGGGGAGCGAACGGGACGCGGTCACGGTATTCTTTCAAATGGGTAAGCACAACGTGAATGCAGGTCGATAGGGTGGAAGAAAGTGTGATCATAATGACGTACCTTGTTAAGGCCGGATAAGATAAAGAATTGGGGGATAACCAGAGACGCATGAAGTACCCAAAAATGATGCCGATAGAAAGTGCGATGAACTCATTCTTAAAGAAGTCGCTGATATAATTCTTTTTGACCTCTTTTTTAACGTCATACCCCCAGCTAAAAAAGAGGTATGCAATCGTTAAAATAATAACAGGGTTTGTGATTCTTGCAAGATAATAGAATGGGAACAATATCCAGGAAGAGAATATGATCCTTGCAATAGCCTTAAACAGGGCTTGGCGCTCTGAGGGCAAAAACAGGCCGTCGGCAATTGTCTTGTGATTGACGATGATGTCTTTGATGAATATGGGCATAAGAAGAGCGCAGCCAACAATAAATGAACAGGCAAACAGGCTGACAACACAGGGAAACAGGAGATGGGTATACACCGGAGTTGGCATGAGGAATGCGTATAGCGCGAATAATTTTGCGTCTCCCCCTCTCCATAATGCAGACCGGTGCAAAAGAAATCCGATAAGAAAGGCGACAAGGCCGTTGATGATATGAAAAACGACATGTTCATGCCGCCAGGCGGAGTAGGCGGTCACAATTAGTCCGGCGACAGCGCCAATGACCAGATGTTGGTTGTATATTTTCTTATTTTGTAGATCAGTGAAGGTGGTTAATATCCCGATGCCCAGGATAAGGACTAAGAAAAGCATAAATTCAACGCCCCATTTCTACTCGTATCATCTCTGTCAATATATCATCTAAACTTTTGGTGATATCCCATTGGGGATAATGCTGGCGGAATTTTCTTAGGTCAGAAATATAACAAATATGGTCCCCGATACGGTTTTCTTCCGAATACTGCCATTTAATCTTACGACCGGATAGTTGTTCGATTTTCACAATGGCTTCGAGGACCGAAATACTGTTTCTCCTGCCGCCGCCGATGTTAAAAACTTCTCCTTTTTTCGGGTTACGCCGAAATACCTCAAAAGATTCGACCAGATCATAGCTATGTATATTATCTCGAACCTGTTTACCTTTATAGCCAAAAACTGTATAGACCTCACCTGATATAGCGACTTTAACCAGATAGTTAAGAAAACCGTGATCTTTCACGCTGGAATGAAAAGGTCCGGTTAAACATCCGGCACGGAATATCCCTATCTTCAAGCCGTAATAACGGCCATATTCCTGTGCCATAATATCAGCCGAAACTTTTGAAGCTCCAAAAAGTGAATGCTGGCAGCGGTCAATACAGCATTCCTCGGTGATCCCTTCGTGATCTTCCGGACGGGAATAGTCATACCGGGTCTCCAGTTCTTTCAGCGGCAGATTGTTGGGGACATCCCCGTAAACTTTATTGGTACTCATGTGAATAAAGACCGCCTCAGGGCAAAACTGACGCATAGCTTCCAGTACATTTATCGTACCCAGCGCATTTACTTCGAAATCAAGAAGGGGGAAGTCTTTTGCTTTATCATGAGATGGCTGTGCAGCGCAGTGGATCACAAGATCAAAACGATGTTCTTTGAAAATATCAAAGATCTTGGTGCGGTCGCGAATATCTACATCGTAATGGGAGTATTGTTTTATGGTTTTCTTTAACCTGTTTAGGTTCCAAATCGTATCCCCTTTAGGGCCCAAAAACTGGGCTCGCATATTGTTGTCTACCCCAATGATCGTATGCCCACGCTTATCATAGTATTCAACGGCTTCTGATCCGATCAAGCCGTTGGACCCAGTGACCAATACTTTCATAAAGTCTACCTTTACCCAATTATTGTTTTTTTGATTTCTTCATCTATTAACAGACTTTATCGAATTTCAATTCTTTCATTCCCTGGCAAACCTCCATAAGGAGGGGCCAACCATGTTTAATAACCTTCATCTTGGATTCATCGGCGATCCTCATTTTATAATGGATCGGCACCTCGCGTAATTTCAAACATAACTTAGCAGCTCCGAACAAAAGATCAAAATCTCCCCATGACTTATCATTCATATGGATTTTTTTATAATCTTTCTTGAACATTGCCTTGGTACCGCAAAGAGTATCTGAAACTCTCTGTTCCATGATCCAGCTGAGCATGAGATTGAAGATCTTGTTGCCAATATAATTGACAGGATTCATTGCTTTCTTTTCCATAGGATAGACCATCCTAGTGCCATTTACAAAATCTGCTTTTCCCTCTTCAAACAGTTTAAAGAATTTAGGTAGATCTTCCGGGATGACGGTCATATCAGCATCAAGGATCATCAACACATCCCCTTGGGCACTGTCAAAGCCGGCTTTCACAGCGTGCCCTTTACCTTGATTCGGTTGATACGATATAAGTTTTATCCGGATAGCGTTATTCAAGTCCTGACACACCATCATAGAGGTCATATCTGTTGATCCGTCGTCAACGACTATCGCTTCGGTAAAAACTCCCATGGGGGGTATGCGTCTCAAACAATCGGCTATATTACTTTTTTCGTTATAACAGGGTATTATGACAGAACACGATAATGCTTGTTTGGATCTTTTTGGTTTAGCCACTATATATTGCACGGCGCATAATTGCCTCAACATCGGGATTTCCGGAATTATAAAATTAAATACCTGTGAAATAATAGGGATATTCAGAGGGAAAAACATGCCTAGTCTTTCTTTAATAACTTCAAATCCGTTTGTTTCAAAAAGATTGACCATATCTTTGTTAGTAATTAAGTTTTTTTGTGGGGCAGGGGTCTTGAGGTAAAATCTTTCCCAAAACCTAAAATTTAGCTCCCATATAGGGTTGACTAAAGTTATTACTATTTTGCCGTCTGTTACAAGCATACTTTTTAAATTATCCAACACCGAACCAATATCTTCTAAGTAATCGAGAACATTAGCTGCGAGAACATAATCAAATTTTTCGTTTAATTTCAGGTCTTCGGCGGACATGACATGAAAATGCAGTTGTGGGTACTTATTTGAAGCGATATTGACCATGCCATCACTGAGATCCACTCCCACGCCTCTTGAGGGATTGAGGGCATTTAACAGGTCCCCCGTAGCGCATCCTATTTCCAATACGTTCTGCCCTTCAGGGATGAAAGTCTTGTATATTTTGAATACACATTTATGGTAATATCCAAAACGGCTTCTGTCCTTGTCAAAGGATTCAGCTATCGAATCGAAATGCTCCTTGATGGCTAGTTTATTCATATGAAGAAAATCATGCCCCCCTAAATCCAAAGGGAAAATCCATGAAACATCTATGTAAGAATAGCATGACCTCTCCCCAAAATCTAGACAATTACCAGGTTGAAAATCTTAGTGAAGTCTTTTAGAGATGCAGTATCGCGGTTATGATGAATCGAGGCAGAGATGCGGGCGAGTTTCACTTGATTTCTATGTCAAATGCTAATAAGATACAAAAATTCGAGGGAATTCATAAACAAGTTTATTTCCTCTGGCAAAGATTGCAAGAAAAACTGAAAGACACATGGTCCGGGACAATTTTAAAAAGTGCAATTTGGAGAAACCTTGATCGATGTAATCTTTACAGCTAATACACGGCCGCCATGCGCTAATTCTCCGTTGATCCGTTATAACGTGAGCGGGGTTGTTTTGGCACTTGCCAAAAAGGGACTGGATCCCCGCTTTGTTGATTTGATGCCGGATAAGGAAGGGAACGTATCTGCCTTATCAGAGCAGGATCCGGCGGATGTATGCTGTTATGCTGTTTTTTTTGGGAATAAGGTGAGCGCTTTTCGTCAGATGGAAGATGCCCGCCGTGCCTCAAAAGCACCCCGCCTTATCATTGCTTTTGGATCTTTTGCGTCGGTATTTTCTGAAGAGATCCTGTCTAGAGGATTAGCGGATATGGTGGTGTCCGCTGATCCTGAGTTTGTGATCCCGGCAGTACTGCAGGCAGGTGATACCCCTCCTTTTTGGGAAACCATCCCGAATTTATCCTATATCCATGAAGGGAAAGTCATCCATACAAGAAAACATTCTTTTCTTAACTTGGATGAGGCCCCTTTTGTCAGCCCGTATCTTTACAGCCAGGGACATCGTCCGGCGTTTATAACGACCGCGCGGGGGTGCCAGTATCATTGTGTTTTTTGCGATCGTAATGTCCTTTGGGGTGGGGGGGTGCGCAATCGCAGTGTTGACAATGTTTTGCAGGAGATCAAGGAACTTGTCAATGGCCGGCAAGTCCCTATCGTCGAGTTTCTTGATGAGGATCTGGCGGCTGATCACAAGCGTCTTACTGCATTATGTGAAGGGATGCATCGCATGGGAGGAGAATTTTATTGGAGATGTTCTGCCTGTGTGGATTCAGTGAGCCAAAAAATGTTATTATTAATGGGGCGCTGCGGTTGCAGAGAGATCCATTTTGGTGTGGAGTCGGCTTCTCCCCAGGTTTTGCGGAAGATAGGAAAAACGTATGGCCGTCAGGATATTCTTAATGCCGTGCGTTGGTCACGGGAGGCCGGAATAGAGGTTGAAGTAATGATCACGATCGGCAATCCGGGGGAAACGGACCTTGATCGGGACCTGACATTGTCGACCATTAACGAGTTAGGGCCGGGAATCACTATCAGAACTAACCGGCTGGTGGTATTACCCGGCACGGCATTTTATCGTAAGGGACTGAGTGAAGGGCGCTTTACCCAGAAATCTTTCTTTGAGGAAGAAGGGGTAATCTTTTATTGACGGGGTGGGTATGGAACAAAAAAGATTGTTGATCTCTCTCTATGACGGCTGCCAATACCGGTGCGGATTTTGTATGTACGGTTATGTTAAGGAAACGCAGCCGTTGAGCAAGAAGGAATCCATGAGCGAGCAACACTGGTACGATGTTTTGTCGGCGGCGTATGCGCAAGGGTTCCGGGTGCTGGAAATCGGCGGCCGCGGGGAGCCGACGCTCAATCCGGCATTCACAAAGGTGGTAGCCCGTGCGCACGCGTTGGGGTATCACATCGAATTGCTGTCCAATGCCCTTAATGATAAAGCGATCATCGAAATACTTCCCTTTATCCGGCAATTAACGATCAATTTAAACGCCGTCGATGAAGAAGGAATGGCCAAGATCCATGTGCCCTACCCGGGTTTTTCTTTTGACCGTTGTGTGGCGCTGGTCAAGAACGTTGTTAGTACCATTTCGACGAACAATTTGAATGTTGACCTTAGGACCAACTATGTGGTGACCAAGCAATCATTGAAAGATGCTTTTTCTTTTCCCCAACAGGTCAATCGATTGCTTACAGCCGAGCTGGGTTCACGGCAGTTTTATATTTCATACCAACATGTTCATAATTATATCAAGACCCCGCATTACCTTGGTTTTGACTATGAAGAATTACAAAAAGTTTTATTGTTGGCACGGCTGAATACACGTGAAAAATTTTTATTGGAATATACCAATTTAATGGAGTTTATCAAAAAAACCGAAAAATTGATCGAGAGATTAAAGCCCTTTTCTGAAAAGAACAGCCGTGAAACGAAAATGCACACGCAGTATACCTGTGAGGTGCACAGGTATGTATTATTTATTGATGGCAATGGTGATTGTTATGGTTGTTACAATCCATTTCGCGCGGTCAACGGATTGCCGATTGACAAGGACCCGTTCTTCTTCGGTAATTTGATGTTGCAGAGCTTCGAACAAATCGCTGCCCCAAGGAACGGATTTGATCCTCTGATGGATGTTTCCAAACCCTATTGGCGGCCGTGTTTATTATGCAAGGCCATTGAGGCGCCGCAACAGCATGATTAGGACGCCTAAGGTCGTCATTATCGGGGCAGGGGCGTTGGGTAAATGTTTGGCAGCCTTATTGGAGCCTCAGGCAGACATAACGGTGTATGAACGAAACCCTGTGACCTCTCAGGAATTGATGAGAGGCTGGTTTATTTTTAAAGAAAAAGGGCGTACGCAAAATGTAAAAGTCAGGGCGATCGCGTCATTGGCCCAACTGCATGGCCAGAAGATCGATGTCTTGATTTTTGCAACCAAGGTCATGGACTTACAGGGGGCGGTAGCAGAAGCTGCAGGGCTTGATCCGCAATTTATTTTTTTTCCACAAAATGGGATTTTTGATATCCGTTGGACAAGGCGATCCTTTAAGACAGCCAATATCTGTCGTGGGGTAACAACGATGGCGTGCCAGGAAACAAGCCCTGGACAAGTGACATTGTTTTATCGAGGCAATATTTATGTCGGTGGGGACAGGGCGTCATTGTTAGCAGGTTTTTTTCGCAGTTGCGGCATTGGAGCTAAAGCATACCGTGATCCCAGGGGGCCTGTTTGGGCAAAATTAATTTTCAGCGCGGTGATGAATCCATTGCCTATTATAACCGGACAGGGATATGATGTCCTGGGCCAAGATCAGGAAATTTGGAAATTGGTACGGCAGGCGGTTGAAGAAGGCCGGGCCGTAGCCAGGGCTTTAGGGGTGCGGATTGCATTTGATCCCTTAAAGCTCATCTATAGGGTACGGGACGGAGACCTGGTGGGTATTCCTCATAAGGGGACAATATTTCATGATATTTCAGCAGGGCGAGGGACGGAACTTGATTTTATGACGGGGGCCTTGGTCCGTCAGGCCCGCAAGGCGGGTGTAAAGACACCGGCCTTAGGATCAATATTAGCCAAGGCCAGAATGGCAGGAGCATAAAGAATGGGAAAGATGGCGTTGCCCAAGAAATTTTGGTTTTTATTGTCGTTGTCTGTATTGGCCTTACTGGGATCGGTTTCGATAATATTTCTTACTTCCCTAAATGGGATTGGAATGGCTAACGATTCCAGATCGTACCTTGTCTTGGCACGGTATTTTCTAAACGGTTCAGGACAAGATTCTTTTCTGCTTAAGTTTTTTGTTGTTCATTTCCCTCCATTTTTCCCTTTTATTCTTGCTTGGTGCAGCCGGTTAAGCGGCTTGGACCCGGCAGAGGCGTGCCGGTGGCTGCAGGCCGTTCTTTTCGGTTTTAATATTTTATTGGTAGGGGTATTACTGATGAGATATACCAAATCTGTTTTGATTTCTACGGGAGCAGCGATTGCCTTTATTATTTCAGCACCTATTTTCTTTTATCATTTAAGTGCTGTTTCAGAATCGATGTTTACCTTCTTTATGCTTCTGTGGCTGGTATTTCTTATAGATTTCATTGAAGTTTCCAGCAAGTCTTCATTTGTTTTATGTGTTTTGGCGTTAATGGCCTCTTGCCTGACAAGATGGGTAGGTGTAACCTTCGTTCTGACTAGTATGGCGGGGATTTTTCTTTTTAAAAAAGAAAGTATTAAAACCCGCTGCACCCATGTCGCCGTATTAATGAGTGCGAGTTTATTTCCTTTGTTGCTCTGGATGGTAAGAAATGCTGTTTTTATTGGCAAAGCTATAGACCGGGGGAGGATCAGCTTTCATCCTCAGGGAATGGCTGAGTATAATATTTTTAATAAGTTTATGTTTTTTAATATCCATACTCCGTTTTTTTCAGAAGCGGAAGGGGTCCTGTTGATAATCGTCATGTTTTTTATTGGGATTCTCATTTGGAGTAAGAGAGATAAGGAAGAATTGGCCAACGTCCCGGATGGGGTGGCCATTTTTATCGGTGTATTATTTTGTTTTTGTTTGATCTATTATGCCGTCCTTATTTTAACGATGACATTCATTGATGCTCTTACTACAGGTGAGCGGCTTCTCTTGCCGTTAAATATTTCCTGGATCCTTCTTGCGGGGCTTTTGTTGCATATTCTTCTGGTATCGAACAGGAAATCCGGATTCTTAAAATTTGTGTTTATAGTTTTATGTTTGTTTGCCGGTGTGGGTAGTCTCGTAGAGGCGCCACAAAGGGCTTTCCAAATGTATTACCATGCTGTGGGGTCTGACAACTTACAGGGGGATGATTTGAGGATAATCGCCGAAGCTAAAAAGATCCCTTTAGATAAAATATTGTATACCAATAGCTCTAATGTGCTTTCTTTTTTTGATAAAAGAGATTCTTTGGAACTTATTCCCAAATATGAAGGGAGTACGGGATCTGATTCGGTGTATTCTATTTTTATGACAAGAATGAAGAATGATCTAAAAGCGCATAAAGCAGTCTTGGTTTATTTTGATCTCATCGATTTTAATCAATGGGCCCCTTCAATAGAGGATATCCAGAAGGTAATCCCGTTAAAGGCCGTTGTCAAATGTTCGAATGGTGCGATTTATGTAGAGGGGCGGGAACTTGGCCAAGGAAATGATTGATAAAATGTAATGAACTATTAAAATGAGTCAATATAAGAATAAAATCGGTGTAGATATATTCTATGGAAAAAACAAGAATTGTTATAACAGGGATAGGGATTGTATCCCCGATAGGAATTGGTAAAGATTTTTTTTGGCAATCTTTAAAAGAAGGGAAATCAGGGGTTAAGCCGATAACCTTATTTGACGTTTCGAAATATAAAGTTAAAGTGGGCGGTGAAATAAGTGATTTTGACCCAGAAGAGATTTTGGGAAAAAGAGGCCTGTTGGATTTAGACCGTTCAACGAAATTGCTTTTGAGTTCGGCAAAGTTAGCCTTGGATGATGCGGGTTTAGAAATTAATGAAGAGAATTCTTCCCGAATGGGAGTTTCTGTCGGAACGACCCTGGGGGGCTTGGACAGTTACTCGAAACTCCAACGGGAAGCATTCATTGAGGGGCCAAAATATACAAATCCATCTCACTTTCCTAATGTGGGAGTTAATTCACCTGCCAGTCGGGTCGGAATAAAATTTAAGATAACGGGTTTTAATTCAACAATATCAACGGGGATGTGTTCAGCTTTAGACGCCCTGGGTTATGCATGTGATTTTATTAAGTTAAATCGGATCCATACGGGAATGGTGGGTGCTGTTGAGGATTTTTCCATTGAAGCTTTTCTGGGGGGTTATAAGCTTCAATATTTGTCAGGGTTTAACGGCAAGAACGATCCCATTTCTTGTCCTTTTGATAAAAACAGAAATGGGATCGTTTTGGCGGAAGGAGCAAGTACATTTGTTGTTGAAGAGATAGGGGAGGCTTTAAAACGCAAAGCGCATATTTATGGTGAAATTTTGGGAATGGCCTCCTGTTTTGATCCAGCGCACCTTTATAAATATAATCCCAAAGGCCAGGGCATGATCAGGGCCATGAGAATGGCTTTAAAGGATGCAGATTTAAATCCGGTAGATATCGATTGTATTTTTGCAAACGCCAATTCAACACAGGATGCTGACAAGATCGAAGTAAAAGCAATTAAGGAAGTCTTTGGAGATAAAGCAAAAACTGTCCCTGTGACATCAGTTAAATCAAATATTGGAGAGAGCTTTAGTGTTTCAGGCGGATTTTCTTTGGCGGCTGCGCTAGGGGTAATGGAAGAAGATTTTATTCCGTCGCTTATCAATTATGCCGAGCAAGATCCGGATTGTGATTTAAACTTCGTATTAGGTGAGAATAAGAACCAAAAATTATCTCATGTATCGAAAATAATGGTTAATACGTTTAGCTTTAATGGGGCTCATTCAGTTGCCATTATCGGTAAATTAAAATAATGGGTGCAGGTATAGTTTGCATGATCCAAGAATGAAAAAGCGAATTGTTGTGACAGGGTTGGGTGTTGTCAGTTCTATCGGGATTGGTCATGAGGAATTCTGGAAAAACCTCTTGGCAGGAAAATCCGGAGTATCCAATATAGAGTGTTTTGATTCCTCAAAACACCGCACACATAATGGCGGTGAAATCAAATCTTTCGATCCAGAGAAATATGTGGGTTTTCGCAGATCCCGTTTGATGGGCAGAACATCCCAAATGGCCCTTGTTGCCGCAAAGCTGGCCGTAGAAGATGCTGATTTAAATATAAAGAATAGTGATAAGACCAGGATTGGCGTCAGTTTAGGTGCGGCAACCGGGGAGGCGCAGGTCATTGAAGGAATTGATAAGGTTTGGGTCACACAAGGAGAGGATAAAGTCGATACTAAACTTATCCGTCAATATTCATTTGATAATATTCCGTCAAATATAGCTAATGCTTTTAGATTACAAGGACCTGTTCGGATTTTTACTACAGCTTGTGCTGCCGGAAATTATGCTATTGGTTATGGTTATGATATGCTCCAAACAGGACGGGCTGATAAAATGATGGTGGGTGGAAGTGATGATTTTTCTTACGTATCATTTACAGGTTTTAATCAATTGGGGGCAGTTGCTCCTGAGAAATGCCAGCCGTTTGATAAAAACAGAAAAGGGATGATGGTAGGTGAAGGGGCTGGTATTATGATATTAGAACTACTTGAAGATGCTTTAAAAAGGAAGGCGAAGATATATGCTGAGATCTTAGGATATGGCCTAAGCTGTGACGCCTATCATATGACCAATCCCCGTTCGGAAGGGCTAGCTCAATGTATATTAAATGCAATGAGTGAGGCGGATATATCCATAGAGAATGTTGATTACATATGTGCACATGGTACAGGGACAAAACTTAACGATGCTGCAGAATCAGCGGCACTGCATAAGGTGTTTGGAGAAAAGATAAAAGAAATTCCGGTTAGTTCCATTAAGTCTATGCTGGCACATACCATGGGAGCGGCATCGGCCATAGAAGCTATCGCTTGTTGTTTGACTGTCAAGAATAACATTATTCCACCGACAATCAACTATGAGACGGCAGATCCGGGATGTGATATCGATTGTGTGCCGAATGAGGCAAGAGAAAAGAAAGTCAACATAGTATTGAATAATGCGTTTGCTTTTGGTGCAAACAACTCATGTCTGGTTATAAAGAAATTCTAAAGGAGTCAGAAAATGGAAATAAGCCGCCTTCAAATTGAAAAAGAATTAAAAGATATCCTTCTTACAATCATTGATGTTGTTCCTGAGGACCTAAGGTCTGACGCCAATCTCATCCAAGACTTGGGAGTAGATTCTATAAAAGCTATAGAAATAGTTATAGCTATTGATAAGCATTTCAATGTTTCACTTAATGATGATATTAGTCAAGTGACAACGATAGCTGAAACAACAGATATCATTTTTAATATTTTAAACAAAAGTAAATAGGAAATCTTAATAATGACAATACCGTCCGTGGGGGCATAAGTGCTTTTTAATTCTGCGCCTTTTTTATTTTTCTTCCCTGCAGTCACAATTGCGTATTTTTTATATCCTCCTCAGTTCCGTTGGGCCCTGCTATTGGTTGCCAGTTGTGTTTTTTACATGTGGTTTATTCCCCAATATTTGTTAGTTTTGTTTTTATTGATCGGTATCGATTATGGGATGGGAATCTGGATTGAAGAGGCACGCATCAAAGGGGCGTATGCCAAACAGTACTTAATCATCAGCATAGTGGCTACCTGTTCGGTCTTATTTGTTTTTAAATATTTTAACTTTTTTACCTCCAACCTTTCTGCGCTGGGCGGGTTTTTCGGCCTGCATTATCCGCCGAAAATTATAAATCTTATTCTGCCCATCGGCCTTTCTTTCCATACGTTCCAAAGCCTCTCCTATGTTATTGAAGTTTACCGTGGGCGTCAGAAAGCGGAACATCATTTTGGGATCTATGCCCTTTATGTCATGTTTTATCCCCAGCTGGTGGCAGGCCCCATCGAACGGCCGTATAATTTAATCCCTCAGCTGCGCCAGAAACATGATGTTGATTATCAAAGGATAGCTGATGCCCTAAAACTGATGGCATGGGGGATGTTCAAGAAGGTGGTTATTGCCGACCGTCTGTCTGCATTGGTTGACCAGGTCTACGGTGATGTCCACAGTTATCAGGGTCCGCAGATTGTCCTGGCGACTATCTTTTTTGCTGTGCAAATATATTGCGATTTTTCCGGTTATTGTGATATAGCGATCGGTTCCGCCCAAGCCATGGGATATCGGCTGACGAATAATTTTAATTTTCCGTTCTTTTCAAGATCTATGGCGGAATACTGGAACCGCTGGAATATTTCTTTCTTTAGCTGGTTGAAAGATTACATTTATTTTCCCTTGTGCCAAAGCCGGAGTTTGCGCAATAACCGGGCAGTCAATATTCTGATCGTGTTTTTATTATCAGGACTTTGGCACGGAGCAGCCTGGACATATGTTGTTTGGGGTGCCATTAATGGGCTTTATCTTGTTTTTTCCTGGTGGACGCGTAAGGCCAGAGAGAGTATTTATAAGTTCATAGGATTGGATGAGGAAAATTTTTTCCTTAAATTATGGCAAACAGCCGCGTGTTTTTCTTTATTTTGTTTTGCGGGGATCTTTTTCAGGGCCAAGAGTTTGGATGAGGCTTTTTATATCATTACCCGATTGCCGCAGGGATGGGGGAGCGGTGTCCTGAAAAATTGTTATATGTCTTTAGGGTTTGACAAGGAATGGTGGCCGCTGACCTTCGAAATACTGGCCATCCTCTTTTTTATGGATTTATTACAAAAAAATGCCAAGGGACAGTTTGTATTTGCTAAGTATCCGGCTTGGGTGCGTTGGACCTATTATTATGGGCTTGTCCTGGCAATTATTTTCTGGGGTAATTATGGGCGAAACCCTTTTATCTATTTCCAATTTTGAGGGCAGAGACGCACGGCGTCTTTTCTTAAAGATATTGGCATTTGTCCCCATCATATTGTTTGTCGGAGTTGTCAATTTTTATATCGATCCGTTGGGTCTATATAGGAAAGAGGCTGATCCATACCAAAGGGATGAATATAAGATCGCCCAGGCATTAGTGCAGGGGAAGAATGTAGAGCTTTTCCAAGGGGATAAAGATGACCGTCTAGTGCAGAAATATTTCGTAGAAAACATGACAACTGTTCCGGATGTCGTGATCCTGGGGTCCAGCCATTCCATGTGGTTGGGAGACAACATTTTTGTTAATGAAAAAGTCGTTAATCATTCCGTATTAGGCGCAATATTGGCGGATTATTTAGGTATTTTTGAGGGGTATGCGAAGAAAAATGTATTTCCCAAAAGGGTGATCTGCGTGCTTGATCCGCAATTGACGATTTTTCCGGTTACATCCCAAAGGTGGATTTCGATCAAAGAGGACGTCAACAGCATGTTGGGACGTCTGGGCATTCATTCAGAAAAAATCAACGCTCCGGCAGTGTCTCAGGCTTGGCTTAATATTTTTTCGTTTAGTTATTTTCAAGAAGCTATGGATGAACTTTACCAGGGGAACCATGTCCAAGGATATCGTGTGACACAAGCGATCAACGGAAAATATTTAATGTTTAAAGACGGCAGATGTTGGCCGGGGTTCTTTTTTAAGCATCCGGAAAAAAATAGAAGGCGGATGATCCGGGAACTTAATCAGGGGCTATATGGACCTCAAATGAAGCCGGATAAGGAATTAGGGGACATTTTAGAGAAATTCATCCGGTACTTAACAGCGCAGCATATTCGGGTCACCTTGTGCTTGCTCCCTATCCATCCCCAGATGTATAAAAGTTTTCTTAAGCCGCAAAAAAGACATGGGGGCTTAGATATCGCGAGCCTTGAACAAAATTACCGTGATCTTGCCAAGAAATTGAATTTAGAAATAGTCGGTTCTTATGACCCGGCCGCTTGCAATTTGGACGGTAAAGATTTTTATGATGGAGAGCATATTAAAAATGATGTGATAGAAAAAATATTTAAACAGAAGGGTTCTCCATGTTTCATGCCCGGGATCTAGAAAATAAAGTTGGCCATTATTCTTGGGAGAGGTTATGGGCGTGCGGTGTTTTGTTTTAAAGGTTTTTTTACTTGTTCCGTTGTTGCTGTTTGTCGCGGCCGTCAATATATCGGTCGATCCTGCAGGTTTATACAGAAAAAAGGCGGATGACCATGGGAGGGATGAATACCGCCTGGTCCAAGCCCTGGTTACGGGAAGGGCAATGACGGTGGCGGGGCCCATTGATGACCGGTTGGTGCAAAAATATTTAATAGATAATTTGACCAGTGCTCCGCAAGTAGTTGTTTTGGGTTCCAGTGATTCGATATGGCTGGGAGAAAACATTTTTTCTCCTAAGAAGACCATGAATAATTCTGTGTTATTGGCAGCATTGGCCGACTATTTAGGCATTTTTGAAGAGTATGCAAAGAGAAATTTATATCCACAGAGAGTGATCTGCTTGCTTAATCCGCAATTGATCATGTACCCTGTCTTTTCTGAAAACTGGGTTTCCATAAATGAGAATACCTATAGCATGTTAAACCGTCTGGGGGTTCGTTCAGAAAAGTTCCAGCAGCCTGTTATCCCGCAGGCATGGCCATATATCTTTTCTTTTAATTATTTTCAGAGATCTATACGGGTGCTGTGGGGCCAACATCAAAAGCTCACCTGCTCTGTTAATAAAGAAGTGACTGAAGGGGACGTGCTATTTAAAGATGGCAGGCGTTTGTTGGCAAAAGAGTTATCCTCCCGAGGGCTAGAAAAAAAGAGAAGAGTTATCCGGGGCCCTTATTATGGAAAACTTTACCAAGTTAATCTGGATAATGAATTAGAGGACATTTTAGAGAAGTTTATCCGGTATTTAATAAAACAGCACATCCAGGTCACCTTGTGTATGCTGCCTGTGCATCCTCATCTGTATCAAAGTTATCTTGAGCCCCAAAAAGGGCAGGGAATTTTAGATATCGTTGCTGTTGAACAGTACTACCGCAGCTTTGCTAAAAAATTGAATTTAGAGATCGTTGGTTCTTACAATCCGACCGCCTGCAATCTGGATAGCCAGGATTTTTATGATGGGGATCATATAAGAAATGATGTACTAGAAAGAATATTCAAACAACCAGGCTCGCTATGCTCCATGTCAGGCCTTTAGAAAAATCGGTGTATATCCTGGGGATCTCAGCATTCTACCATGAAAGTGCGGCATGTCCCAGGAAGGACGGCCAAGAATCGCATAGGGGGGGCGCTTTTGTCTAAAGTATCCATTTTAAAAGAATTGTGGGATTTTCTTAAGGTTCGTAAACGGTTTTGGCTTTTGCCGATCATCATTATTTTTGTCTTGTTGGGGGCGTTTAGCTTGTTGGCACAGACCTCAGCTATTTCTCCGTTCATTTATTCTTTTTTTTAAGAGGAAGCGTAAAAATATGCAAGACCCCAAAAGTATAAGTTTTCTAAGACAATGCGCTGAAATAACGATCGTTATAATCCTTAGTCTGTTGATCGTTGAGATCTGTTTGAGGGTTTATTTTAGTTATCATTTAGTTTACGACATCGAAATGGAGAAATATTCGATCGCCCTGAAACAAGATAGCCCTAATTCATTGATCGACCATGTTTCAAAACCCAACACATCTGTTAAACTGATGGGAGTTTGGGTCCATACGAATGCCGATGGTTTTAGGGGGAAAGATTGTCCTATCACCAGAACGTCTAAGAAAAGGATCATTTTTTTAGGAAATTCTTTTCTTTTGGGCTGGGGAGTTAAAGAGGAAGATACTTTTCATGACATCCTTGAGAAAGATTTAAGTCAAATATACCCTACGGAAATTATTAATGCCGGAATGGTCAATTATAATACGGAGCAAGAGACGTATCTTTTTATTGAGAAAGGGTTAAAGTATCATCCGGATAAAGTCGTTGTATTTTGGGCCGCCAATGATATTCGGCCCACCCAACACAAGTCTAAATGGTGGATCTTGGAGTATTCTGAATTAGTGACTTTGTGCTGGTCTTTTTCGCATATTATTGCAGAGCATGTGGATCCCTCTCAAAGTTATCAGTCTTATTATGCGGATCTGTTCAAAGACCAGCGGGGGGTAGCTCATGCTAAAGAGGCGTTTCTTTTGTTAAAAAATATTTGTCAAAAACATAACATCGCTTTACAGGTCGTTATAATCCCGGACCTGCACAATTTGGCGAATTATGCATTTAAGAAAGAACAAAAGATGTTTGAAGATTTTTTTAAGAGTAATGGTATAGAAGTCCTGGATTTGACACCATTTCTTTCAAATTGGAAAGATCCGGTTGCCCTATGGGTATCCCTTGATGACCCTCATCCTAACAAGACCGCCCATCAATTATTTGCCCGGTATACGGTTGATTTTATTAAAAAAGGTTTATATGACAGGAGAGGGCAGCCATGATTAATTTCTTTAAGAAATACTGGTTGTTTATAACGATCAATGTGGCAGTTTTGTTGATTTTAGTTTTTCTTTTTATGATCGTCAGAAGATTCCCCCAGGAGGGGGGGGTTATTTATCAATTTAATTAAATGTTTAATGCCCAGGCTTTAAAAAAAGTTTCAAGTTTGCTCAAAAATTTCTCCGGCAGGACGTCTGGCTACCCAAAGGGCTTGCGTTCATGGGAAGATTTTAAGCGTATTCCTGTATCGGGAAGGGAAGATTTAAAGGCGTTTGCCTCAGATGGTTTGGCTAGGGAAGGTTTTAATATTACAGCAACCTCAGGATCGACATCATCGAGGATGCTCATTACCCATTCCCGCAAAGCGTATGAAGTTCATTTGGATCGTTTGGTCAAGATTTACCGGCATGTTGGTATTAAAGAGGGAACGTTATGTTTAAATTTGTGCGCGTATGAATTAAACAGCGGCGGCCGTATGATGGAGGCTGCTTTTAAGGCTGCTGGATCAGGGGTTATTCCACTGGGGCCTATCAGCACCCCGGATAAAGTCCTTGAAGCGGCCCGTCTTGTTGAAATATTAAAGCCTGGGTTCGTCAATGCATACACCAATCAATTATTTGACCTCTTTGCTTTATTGGGCCGTAAACATTCTATCCGTCGTTGTTTGGTCAATGGTGAGCCTTTATGGCCGGAATACCGCAAACGGATAGAGAAGATGGGGGGAGCCCATATTCATGACCATTACGGCGCGATGGAAATTTCCGGATTGGCGATCGCTGTTAAACCTGACGATGAGTACATGAAGATAGTTGCCGATGGATTATTGCTGGAGGTATTAGAAAATTCCGGAGAGGCATCCGACACAGGGACAGGGGATCTGTTGGTGACTGATTTGAACAATACCTGCATGCCGTTTATTCGTTATCGTTTGGGTGATCGGGTGGAATTGGTGCGTCGCAAAGGGACCCTGTGGATCAAGGTGCTGGGCCGGACAGAGGACAGCCTTTTGCTCAATGGCGTTGTTGTTTTGAAGCAGGAGTTGGTCCGTACGGTGAACGATGTTTTGGGACACCCGCGCTTCTTTTTTGTGGTTGATAAGCATCCGCTTCAATATTATGATAGACTTATAATTAACGTGGCTGGCGGCACAGTCAAGAAGCCCCAAGACCTGGCAGGGGCCGTGGTCAGAGCGTTGGGAGTGGATAAATGTATTGATGTAAGAAAACATGAAGGGGCAATCCCGAGGACATTGAATGGGAAGATCAAGTACTTTATCGACGCCAGAAAAAAAGCATAAGAAATTCAAGGTCCATTATACCTGGATCTATGTGACAGAGCGCTGCAATCTGCATTGCGATTATTGTTTCTTCAGGCATATGCATGGCCGGGAAATTTCATTAGATGCCGTCGAGCAGCTTTTTTTATTGTTCGAGAGGGAAGAAACAGCCCCCTCGACACTTATCTTTAGCGGAGGCGAAGCCTTCCTGGCCAAGGAAAATCTATTTAAGATTTTAAACGAAGCCCACCAGCGTTTTAAAGGCACTTCCTTGCATATCCAAACAAACGGTTTATTGATCGATGATGACTCGATCGCCAAGTTGCGTCAGCTGGGGGTTACTCTCGAGTTTGGCATCGACGGAGGCATGGAGACAACGATGCAGCATCGCTGCGGGCTCAAGCCAGCCTCTTTTCAGAAATTGACGGATACCATTGCCAAATGCGTGAAGGCTGGCATCGGCTGCGGCTCGACCATGACGGTCCATCCCCACGAAGTCGGGCATATGGAGAAAGGGCTTGATTTCCTTAGGAATCTAGGCATTCCTCATGTGGACGTTACCCCTGCGGCTTTTATGCCCTGGACGCCGGAGACAGTAGCCCAATTTAAAAAGAATTATTTGGTGCTTGCGCGCAGGCAGGAATTACGCAGGGTGATGTATGCCAATGAGGACAATGAGTGGATCAACCCTGGCGTGATGGACCTAAGTCTTCATCCTCCGGGATATCTTTTAGGAGGAGACCCTTTTCTTTGCCTGCCGGAAAACAAGCGGATAGAATTCAATCTTTGGGACCCAACTAACGGGAAATTCAAACCTGAGGTGATGTCTTTTTATCAGGATGCCTATGAAAAAATACATCAAGAGCATGCGCGCCTGCCCTACCGTGAACTGGTATGCCATAATTTTGAATTGATGAACAGCATGATGGGTGAGAAATATATGAACACCTGGGCCATTAACGATATCTTACGGTTTTTGACCCGGACACACCTGACCTTAGGGGTCAAAAAATACGGGACATGATAAAAAACATCAATCATGTTTGGCTGTTCTTCACCGACCGCTGCAATTTGGGGTGTGGGTATTGCTTTTATAAATACAGGACACAAGAGCAGGTCATCACGCTCAAGACTTTCGAGAACATTTTAGAATACATCCGCCCCATTGCTCCGGCGGAATTTGTTTTTTCAGGAGGTGAGCCTTTGATGGATGCAGGCAGGCTCAAGGAGATGATCACCGCCATACGCCAGCAGGACTTGGCCCGATATATCTCTGTCCAAACGAATGCCACCTTGCTGGATGAGCCTTTAATGGGTTTCTTTCTGCAGCATGGTGTCAATCTTGAAGTCGGTATCGACGGTGATGAAGCCACCACCCAGCGCAACAGGCCCGGGATCGGCAATTATTATTATGCAGATATCGTCCGGGGCGTGAATTTGGCGATCGCATCCAAGGGGCCGTTCACCGCAACAATGACCGTGCATCCTTCCAGTGCCATCAAATTGTTGGACAATCTAAAATATTTGGCAGCGATGGGGCTTAAGTCAGTGGAAGTGCATCCGGCTTTTCTTGAAGCATGGGATGCCGAGTCTTCGGAAGTCTTTTTGGATCAATACCGTCGGGCCTGCGCCTGGGAATTGAAAGAAGGCCTGCATGGCTTGATCGGCCGTGGGTATAGTGAGCCCTCCCGCGGGACTTGGGACCTGTTATCTGTCCCCAGTGGGAAGGTGTTGGCGAATTGGCTCCTTTTGTCATTTCCCGAGGAAGTCCGTGAACATCTTTATTTGATGGATTTCTCCCGCGGATCTTCAGGAGAATTCCTGCCGCAGGCAGAAGGATATTTTAAGGCCTTGGAAGAACATGTGGTCCGTCATCCTAACTGCAGTTATCGCAGTATCAGTAATTTTAACGCTTTGCAAGCTGTTAAAACCCCGCCCGGTCGTCGTTATGAAAAGAGAGTTATCCATTATTTTGACCTTTGTGAACGGATCGAGGAGATCGACCATAGGATCATGGGGACGGCTTTATGGCAACGATAAGGTATGAAAGCCTTTTAGTTGAACAGGCCCTAAGCCGTGAATACGCGGCTGAAATGGACCGTGCACTTAAGTCGATGAGCGGGCTTAATGATATAAAACCTCTGATACGGGATTTCGAAGGTGAATTTGCGCGATATATCGGAGTCAAAAATGCTGTTGCAGTCAATTCCGGAAGTGATGCGTTAAAAATGGTTTTACTGGCCGCAGGGGTAGGGCCGGGGGATGAAGTGATCGTCCCGGACTTGACCTATCAGGCCGTAGCTTTGGCGGTTTTTTATTGCGGGGCCACGCCGGTGCCGGTGGATGCAAGGATAGAAGATCTGCAGATGGACCCTGCCGGGGTCAAGGCGGCTATGACCAAGCAGACAAAGGCGGTCATTGCCGCGCATATGTTCGGCCGGCCTTGTGATGTCGATGAGATCGGAAAGTTATGCCGGGACAATAATATAGCTTTTATCGAAGATGTTTGTCAGGCAGAAAGTTCCCGTGCCAAGGGGCAAATGCTTGGTAGCTTCGGAGACATGGCCGCATTTTCTTTTTCTTATTATAAACCATTATCGTCCTGCGGTGGCGGTGGCGGGATGGTCGTTTTTAACGATGAGAAAATAAATCGTATCCGCCATTGGATGGAAGATTGGCGTAATGAAGACGAGTTATTGAAATTGGGGCAACGTTTTGCGCCGATGTCGTTTATGGACCTCATTGCCCTGCGGGTTAAATTTTCCCACCTCGAGGAGATCATTAAATCGCGGCATAAGATCAAGGTTTTCTATGAGCAGGAGTTCGGTGCGATCGAAGGAGTGACTATTTTTAAAGACCGTTCCCAGACAGAAAGTATCGCGCAGAATTTTGTCATTTACAGCGAACACAGAGACCAGTTGGTCGATTCTTTGGCCGCACAGGGGGTCATGGCACAGAGACCTTATTTACCGCTTCATCAAATGGCGGTCTTAAAAGGGTCCCCCAAAGAAAGGTTCCCGGTTAGTGAAACGTACGCTGCTAGTGCATTACATCTTCCTCTACATTCGTTCATGAGCCTGGAAAAAGCCCAACATGTTGTGGCATGTTGCCGGTCTTTTTGGGCAAGAGCGCATCAATGATGATCAATAAATTTGAAGATCTAAAAAAGAACATATTCAAAATAAATTATCTATGGTTTATTTTTGTTTTTGGCGCTGTTTTATACTTAAGGCAGTACATCGCTAACCGCTCCCTTTGGTTAGATGAAGCCATGGTTTCTTTGGATGTTATCAGGTTGCCTGTAGTTCATTTTTTGCACCAGCCTTTAGCCTATCTTCAAGTAGCTCCGTTCGGATTCCTGGTTGTTGAGAAATCGTTGGTCAGTCTATTGGGAACAGGAGAACCTGTACTCAGGTCCTTTCCATTAGTTTGCGGGGTGGTGTCGCTTTGGTTTTTTTATCGAATGGCCAGGATCTATCTTAACGGTGAGTTTACTATCCTTGCTCTTTTTGCTTTTACCGTCACTCCCGCGTTGGTTTATTACTCATCACAAGTTAAACCCTACGGCACGGATGTTTTTTTTACATTGCTTTCATATGTAGTTATAGCAGAAATCTGTTTTAAAGGATTAGATTGGGATAAAACTATCATGATGGCGTGGCTGGGGGCGGTGATCATCTGGTTCTCTTTTCCCGTCGTTTTTATTTTATTAGGCATTGGCCTGGTCCTAATTTTAGATGCATGGGTTCAAAGGGACCGGGCCGGGCTTTTAATGCGGGGACTTATTTTCTTATATTGGCTGGCCAGCTTTATCCTTTGCTATAAGGTCCTCCTTTATAATTGTACACAGGTCATAGAAACACCGGACTTCCAGCCCTGGCAAAGCGGGTATGTATCTTTAACGGGTAACAATAACGGGTTGAATATTCTTAACGGTATCTTGATTTATCCCGTTGGAATTCCCTATTTTCTATCATGGTTTGCAGGGATCCTTTTTTGTGTAGGGGGCTATTCTTTCTTTAGGGCGGATAAAAGGAAGTCCCTATTGCTATTGGTCCCGCTAGTGTTCGTTTTCCTGGCTTCGGCCCTTCATAAGTTCCCTTGCAAAGAGAGATTGACATTGTTCCTCGTTCCGATCTTTTTGATCATGATCGTCAAAGGAGTGGAAACATTTTCTTCAAAAATGGGCAGGTACAAAATAATAGCTGTATTTGTAATAGCGGGGGCATTATTCGGGTGTTCTTTTTTTTCTATCTTGCAAGGATTAATGGAACCCGCAACTTTGGAAGCCAACAGGAACGAAGAGATACGATCAGTTATTTCTTATGTCAAAGAACATCGACTGCCTGGGGACAATTTGTTCATCAGTTATGCATCAGCACCGGCGTTTGAATATTATGCTCCCGGTTATGGTTTTTCTGACGGCAGCTATATTGAACAGCAGGCTTCATATAGCAGCTATACAAAAGCGCAGTCTCAAGATTGGAAGAATAACTTAGAAGAACTTAAGGGTTCTAAACGGGTTTGGGTCATTGTTTCACATATTATGTCGAATAGAATTAATGGAAAACATCCGGAAGAACTTCTGTTAGAATATTTGTCCAGGTCCGGCGGTCAACTGATTGATCGATCTTCAAGCAAGGGAGCATGTGTCTATTTGTTTGATCTAAGCAAATTTCCAGGGGAAAAACATTGAAGCCATTACTTAATGATATAACGATCGAAATCACCAATCATTGCCAGCTGCACTGCCAGCATTGCGGGATATGGGCGGAAGAAGAACGGCATGAGATGACATCCTCCATGGGGGTTAGGATGATGCGGGAACTCCTGGAGCGCTACAGGATTTATTTTGTGTCAATTACCGGCGGGGAACCGTTTTTGAACAGGAATTGCGGCCGATTGTTAAAAGCCATGTCTCTTTTCCGTGATCGTGGCCAGATCACCGGATTTGGCATATACAGCAATGCGGCTTATTTTGAAGGGGTCCGTCGGGTTTTTACCACCTATGGACAATACCTGCGTGGGATGCATATGGGTATCAGCATTGATGGAACTCCCCCAACGCATGACCGGCTGCGGGGGGCGGGGGCTTACCAGAAATCATTAAAAACCATTGAGTGGCTGGCCAAGAATTATGGCAAAGACATTATCCTGGAATTTAAATTTACCATCAATTCGGTCAATTACGCCGAATTGATTGATGTCTATCGTCTGGCAAAGCATTTTAAGGCCCGGTTTTCCCCCAAGATCATGGAATCCGGCGTATCCGACTATTACCATCGTCACCAGATGCCAAACGTTGATACGCTGGCCTCGCCGACGGTAGAGATGGTCGATAATGTTCGCGGCCAGGTGACACAGATATTAAATGATAAATACCCGGGGGTTGACAGGCCATTGGTTGAGGCCATGATGGTGCTATTGGCCGGTGGCAGGAAATGTATCCGGGCCTGTGCCACACCGGCAAAATCTCTTTTTATAAATTCCCGGCGTAATGTTTATCCTTGCCTTTATATGTCCCCTGCCGGCAAGGTGGGTGTTAACGGAGAATTACCCCAAGACTTAGACAGCGTAAGACAGAAACATACGGATAATGCCGCAAAAGGCCATTGTCCCGGCTGCTTTGCATACCATGGTTTTTTGAAAGATTTCAATCTGCAGTATCTTGAACGATAAAACGTGCGGTAAGCTCAGCCCCGTTAAACCAGTTATCAGGGGCAGGCGCAGGGCGCGGGCGTGACAATTGTTCTTTGATAGCATCGGCGAGCGATTGCGCTGTCATGGCGTCATAATCAAGGATGATACTGGAAAAACGTTCCTGAAGCAAACGGGCCCGGGCAACTTGGTCATTGGTTGTTGTTTTGGAAAGACCGTTTTGATAAGGGACGATCACCGAAGGTGTGCCATGGCGCATCAATTGGACGGATGTATTATAGCCGCATAAGCTGACAGAGACCCGGCAGTTCCGTAAATAGTCATCAAGATCAGCCAGATGGTCAGCCAGAAAAACGCGGCCGTGATCTTGGGGTTTAAGGCATGAGCTAAACAGGGTCATTTCATCGGAGGTGGTCGCCGGACCGCAGGCGATGATGGTACGGATATTGTCATTGAGCAGTCGCTGCGCTTCAATGGCCAGGGTTATCAGTTTTGGGCTTACAGCACCGCCACCGCGGCTGATGACAATGGTGTCCGGGGGATTTTTAACCAAAGGTAATTGCGTGCCTCCGGTGATCATTTTTTCCGGATACACATAGCCGGTATAGATAATTCTTTTTTTTAAGTCTTTCATGATCGCAGCATAAGAATCGGATAGAATGAGAGATCGAATTGTTCCCTGTATATAGGGATTTTCAAGTTCTTCGGGTGTGTGGATCAGGAAGCTGTCAAAGAAGGCAAATATAGCCCGGTGCAGGGCGGCGAATTTTTTATCTTGAAGCCGGTCTAAGTCGATGAGCAACGGGTATCCGATGCTGGCAATAATGCGGGTCCCTTTTTTACGCAGATAACGCAAGGTAGGCAATAGCTCGGGAAGATAGGCCAGACGTCCGAAGGGGAAGAATTCTGTGATCAAGACATCCGCAGAGAAATCGGCTGCTGTTTTGAGGATGAATTGAGCCCGTTTAGATGAGGACACAGGAATGGCGTGAGTTTCAAAACTGGTGCGGGTGTCGAATGGATGCGGGATATCCATTACCCTGCAGTCCTTGGGGAAACGGATAAAAGGCTGGGGAAGCCCACCTTGCAGAATGAGAACTTCTGCGCCATGTCGGCAAAGGGCCCCAGCCAGGGCAACGCTCCTGGTGGTATGCCCGAGGGTTTGTTTATGGGTATAATGGAATAAGACACGCATTGTTTGGTTGAAAACAGTATACTTAAAATTATGATGAGTGCACGATTTTTTATATGGAAATCTAAAATTTCAATAGAATTCTGGATGGTGCTTTTTTTATTTATGATGGGGGCCTTATTAAGGTTATACCGTCTTGAAGGCCCACATCTCCCTGGTTTATGGGTTGATACGATGAGCGCTGATACTAGGATACTGGTCAATCAATCATTCTTAGATATGATACGCCATCTTATGCATTTGCAATTCCCCCCGCTTTATTACGTTATTCTAAATTTATGGGTCAAGGCCTTTGGGAACAGCGAATGGGTCTTAAAACTCCCGTCTGCAATTTTTTCTAGCCTGACGATCATTGTTATTTATAAACTTGGCAAAGAACTCTTTGGTAAAAACGTTGGCCTGATCTCAGCTTTACTGTTAGTTTTCTCGCCGTTTGCTATTGATTATGCTCATAATGCAAAAATGTATGCGTTGTTTTGGTTGCTTACGGCGGGATCATTTTTATTTTTTTTCCGTTTTATTAAAGATCAGAAAGCGGGTTCGGGCATATTATATACCCTTGTTTCCATATTATGCTGCTATACCATGTATACAGGCTTTTTGTTATTGGCGGCACAAAATGTCATTTTTCTGTTGTTCGGGGAAAAAGCATATCGGAGAAAATGGTTTTTGGTTCAAATGATCATTATTCTCTGTTTATCACCATGGGTTATATCTTTTCTATGTTCCACGCATGAGCCTTTCAGGTTGAGGGCGTGGGACAGTGCGTTCAATTATTTCACTTTCTTTTTAAATGCCCTCTCATCGATCATAGGCGGTTCTCACGATGGTTTTGGGAAGGTGATGTGCTGTTTATATATTTTTTTGATCACATATCTTTTGATTGACGTGTTGGCTGTTTTTTATGAAAATAAAACCATCACGAATTTTCCCTTAATGAAGTATTTCTCACTTTTAATATGGGTCATCATACCGGTTCTTATTTATTTTATTTTTGATTATGTGCTGATCCGGGCGCATCTTGCGGACAGATATATTGGGTTTCTTCAATTTCCTCTCATTTTGCTGGCAAGTAGTCAAATAGACCGTTTTCACGGTATAGTCCAAAAAGCACTGCTTGGGGCAATGGTTGTTGTGGCTATGGGCAATACATATATATGGTTCAATCATTATTTAATGCTTTCTTAAGGTTTGAAATGGCCGGTCGGCCGGGAGGCAGTGGCTGATGGAAGGATGGAATAATACGCGCATTGTTCGGTAGAAAATAGTATACTTGATATCAAGATGACTGCGCGTTTCTTTATTAGGAATGATGATGTGTGGACGCTGGATCGTGAGTTCCGTTTCCTTTTTGATTCGGCCATAGACCGGGGCATTCCGGTCGTCCATGCGGTTATCCCGGGGAAGATGGACCAAGGGCTTGTCCGGTTTTTATGCCGCGCCAAGGAAAAAACACCGCAATTGCTGGATATTGTCCAGCACGGATGGATGCATGCGAACCATTCCGTAGATGCCGGTATCAAATATGAGTTCGGGGCATCCCGTTCTTTGAAGTCCCAGCGGGAAGATATTCAGCAGGGCCTAAAATGCATGCGTCTGGCCTTCGGGGAGAATTTTATCCCTGCGTTCGTCCCGCCGTATCACGGTTATGATCAGGGTACTTTACGGGTGCTTCGCGAAGAGGGTTTTCAGGTTTTTTCAGCCGGGACACGTCGGTCAGGGGCAAAGAAGAGTTTTATAGAAATTCCGGCGCAGATTTCTTTCAGCCGGTATGAGGACGGCCGCAAGAGCATTCGTCCTGCTAAGGAGCTGGTCGCTGCTTTAGCTCGGGGCGTTCACCGCCGGCTATTATCGGGGGTGGTGATGCATCATGCGGATTTTTCAACCGTCGTTTTTCGCCGAGAACTGACACTTTTTTTTGATTGTATCGCGGCGTTGAGGGATAAGAAGCAATGGCGGGCGTTATTATTTTCTGACCTTTGGAGAAAATGATCGATGGTTAATACAGAAATGTTAAAAACATTAGACCCTGTCCTCAGGGACAGGCTGAGGGCCAGAAGTTCGATCTTGGGAAAGCCGTTGATCGGCCCGCAATCGGTGAATATACACGCGATCCAGGCTTGCGACCGCAAATGTGCTTTTTGTTGGTATTTTTCCCCGCTGATCTCATCTCCCCCCAAGCGGGTCATGCTGGATTATAAAGTTTTGGAAGGCGTGATCGAAGATTGCCAGGAGATCGGCGTCGATGAAATTAATCTTGAAGGGGGGGAGATCGTTCTTTATCCTTTTGCAGAGCAAGCTTTCCGCAAGGTCAAAGACCTGGGGATGCGTTTAAGGGCGTACAGCCACCTTGATTTTGATGCGAAGCATTTACGGTATTTATGCCTGGCAGACCGCTTGATCGTGAACCTTTCGGCCATGACGGAAGAATCATACCGGCGGGTTCATGGGAAGGCGAGCGGTTCGCTGGCCAATTTACTGAACCATTTGGACCGCCTGCTGGTTTCCCGCCGGAAATATGGAAAACCTGAGATTGTCCTGACATTTATTGTGTATGAACATAACTTCAAGGAAATGACTGCCTTTCTGGACCTTGCCCAGCAGCGCGGGGTGGATGATGTTTATATCCGTTTTTTTAAAGCGACCAAGGAAATGAAGGACCTTGTTTTTTCGAAAGAGTCATTGGCCCAACTGAGCGATATCGTTGAAACCGCGCTGGGCGCAGGCTACACGTTCAAACACAATCTTGAAAATCTCCGGAAGATCATTGTTCATGGGCATCAGTTTGAGAATGTAGTCGCCTTGACACCGACACCGACGAATAATGACCGGCTGCTCCTCTATGATGCGACGGGCGGGGAGAAAGTCAATTGTCAGATAGGATGGTATTACAGCTATATTGATGAGAACGGGCAGGTCGTTGCCCCCTGTGACGGTGTGGGAGTCTGTGTGTCCGGGAATGTCAATCAGCGCCGGTTTAAAGATATATGGTTTGATAATGATTTTTTGCATGAAACGCTCAGGGAAGCATCCGGCGGGATCCATTCCTGTTCAAAAAAATGGCAGGAGTGCCGGCATTGCAGTTATGTTCCGGTCAACAAATTCCTTAATGACAAGATCCGCCGTGCACAGGCACAGGGAACAATATGACCCTTGATCCCCGGGAACAAAAGCGCAGATTGTTACTGCGCTTAAAAGGTATCGAGTCAGGGCGGGCAATGATCGGTCCGGCCACGGTCCATCTTCGTATCACGGATCTGTGCAACCTGGCGTGCCGGTACTGCTGGTATTTTGGGCCGGGCAGTGCCCTTCATCCGACGGGCATAAACCACCTGTCGTATGATCTCTTTGAGGGCATTACACGCGACTGCCTTGATCTTAAAGTTGATACCATCAATCTTTCAGGCATAGGAGACCCAAGCCTGCATCCCCGTTTTTACGACATGCTGCATCATCTTGAAGAATCCTTTGCGGTCACTATTTTTACAAATGGGACCTTTCCCATTGAGCGTTGCCGGGACATATTGCGGGCTGACCGGATCATCATTAATTTGGGAGCAGCTGACAGGGAAAGTTACCGTGCTTTGCAGGGACGGGATCTTTTTGTCAAGGTCATTAAGAATATCAGGGAATTGGCCAGGCTAAGGCCCCAGTACAACCCTGATTTTTCCATTGAGGTGGTCATCATCATGACCAGCTTGAATGAGGGGAGTCATTTAAAGACGGAGAGTTTGGTCCGTAAGCTAGGGGCTGATCTGGTGCAGAAGAAAGTGTTTCAACCCCTTGATCATTCCCGTCATATTATGTTACCGGACCAGGAGGAGAAGGAAGGGATCACAGGACAATGGCCTCCTTGCTATCATGGCTGGTTTTACAGTGCGATAAAACTTAATGGTGATGTTAATGTTTGTTGTTTTATGCAGAGCTTGACGATCGGGAATGTCAATACGGCATCTTTTAAGGACATATGGGGATCGGATGTTTATTCCCGTACTCGCGCCTCAGCTCTGAAGGGGGATGATATTTTCAGGAATGATCATGATTGCATTAATTGTCCAGTCGCTTGGCGCAATAAAGGGATCGCCGCAGAACTAGAAAGGTACAATCGGGTCAGTAAGACATGATAGGCTTTTATGCATATACAGGAACCGGGAACGAGATCGACGAGGACGCCGCCTGGGAGTATATTCGTCAGGGATATCTGCTTGGGCCTCGAACAGTTTTAAAAGGACGGACGAAGCTTTCGCAGGGGGTATTTCCGGCCGTTCCAGGTGATCCTAACAAACTTTCTTCGGAACTTCAGGATACGCTGGTGGCTGCGATGGGTCACATGGCCGGGGACCGTCGGGCAGTCATGTTCAGTGGTGGGTTCGATTCTATGCTGATTGCGTGTTTGGCACAGCGCTGCGGGGCTCAAGTGACCGCTGTGACTGTTGAGTTTGATGAGTTTAATCCCCTAACAGTGGAAGGGGCTATCCAGGTTGCTAAAAGCGTGGGGATTCCTCAACATACCATTCATGTTACTGCCGCCGAATTTTTATCTGCTTTTGAAGATCTTGCAGGTATAACCAATGAGCCGATACTGGACCTGGAGCTGGCCATTGTTTATGTTGCCTTAAAGAAATATGACCCTAAGATCGCCGGTAATGTGATCATTTCAGGGATGGGTAGTGACCAGTGGTTTGGGGACTACGCCTTGGAGGTTTGGCCAGGAGGTTTTGCGGCGCATCTGGACTGGGCCAATGTGAATGAAGACGCTCATCATAAGGTAGCACAGGCTCATGGGCACAGGTTTGTTTTTCCGTTCTTATCAGGGCCCATGCTGGCATTGTCTCAATCGATCCCTCCTGCCTTGAAGAAAGACAAGAAACTGTTGCGTGCGCTGGCTATTGTCAATACGATCCCCCATCGTGCTACCAGAAGTGAACTGCAAGTGCCTCCATTGATGCGATATGCTTTAATTAAGAAATACGGCGACAGGGCCTGGCCTTCCCCGGTATCGGTCCATAACAGGTGCAGGGGCAGCGAGCTTGATGAGGCGTTACGGCAGATCTTACTTGGCCTTTGGTTGGAGAAAAAGGCTTCTTTTTTGCCACGAGAGGGATCTGAACATAAACGTTGATGGCGAGGGCTGTGATGATTGAGAAGCGCGATATTGAAATAAGTATTATTGCTTCACTTAACAATGAAGAAGATAATGTCATTCCGCTATATGCGAGGTTGAAGGGGATCCTTGAGCCGATAAAAAAGACATATGAAATCATTTTTGTCGATGACGGGAGCGTTGACGGAACGTCTGTCAAATTACGCGAGATCTATGAACGCGATGTTGGCGTGAGTTTCATCCGATTAGATAGGAACTATGGTCAAATGGCGGGATTTATAGCCGGTATTAATGCTTCCAGAGGAGGGATCATTATTACAATGGATGGGGATTTACAACATGATCCCGCTGTGATCCCCCGGCTATTGGAAAAAATACAATCAGGATTTGATATAGTGGTCACAAAAAGGGCTTTTAGGGAAGATAACTTTTTTACAAGGGTCCTACCGGCTGTTGTTGCGAAAAGAATAATTTCATTTTTCTTTGGCGTAGGTTATCGCGATATCAATGCCAGTTTTTGTGCGTATCAAAGCAATGTTCTGAAGGATATAGTCTCACATGGCGAGGCTATCCGTTTTGTTTCGTTGTTAAACTTGAAGAAGGAGTTGAGAATAGCTGAAATTGACATAAAAACTTATGCACGAAAATTTGGTAAGACACATTTTTATTTTCTCAACAGGCTGCGAAGATTGATCAAGGACCTGCGATTATTATTTATCATAAGAAATGAGAAGTCCTTTAAAAAAGAAGCAGTGCTATTTTATAAAATAAGTCAGACATATGTACATTGCGAGGCATAACGAATCCCGAGCAGGTATGATTATCCTGATCAAAATTGTCAAGAAAGGTTTGAAAAGATATGCCCTGGGACAACGATGACAAGCGTAATTTCTTATTTTTTCTTAATGATATCCATCCGGTCTGTGTTGATGATGGCTTGATGGGTGTATTGGCCGCTGTGTCATCATGGGATACGGTGGCGGGAATAGTGAATACAGCACGGCAAAAAAATGCCGTTGCCCGTTCGGTCAAAAAGGCGCAGTTATATTTTCATGTTCCGTTTTGTGAACGGATATGCACGTTTTGTAATTGTGCCAAATATTTATTGCAGCGGCCTTCGGATATCGACGAATATATCAAAGCCCTGACACGTCAGATGATGCTAATGGCGCCTGTCCTTAAGGGCATGGATACCGATTCGATCTTCTTTGGCGGAGGCACCCCGTCGATCCTCGATGAACAACAGATGACGAGGGTCCTTGACGGTATTGACAATTCATTCCCTGCCGTGGATCGTAAGATATTCATTGAGATCCATCCTTCTTCCTGGACAGAATCAAAATTAGCGTTACTGTCCGGCCGGGGACTTTACCGTTTAAGTGTCGGAGTACAGTCGTTGGACGGAAAAGTCTTAGAACGGGTTTCCCGCACACAAACCAGAAAAAAAACATTATGGTGCCTGAGTTCAGCCCGAAAAGTAGGGGTCCCGCATGTGAACGTCGATTTTATAGCCGGCCTTCCGGGACAGACTGTTAAAGGGCTTATGAAAGATATAAAGGTCGTGATCGAGGAAGGGGCGAACATCATTGATGTTCAGCCCTACAGCGGCCCTTCTCTAAAGGCTTTATGCGGCCCGAAAGAAACAGTCCCTGCATTTATCAAGAGGCGTGATGCTATGATGAAAACGGTCACCCAGGTCCTGCATGAGACAGGATTCCGACGTAAAGGTATCTGGGAATCGTATTCGCTCCATGGAGAAGGTGATTATGGGGCAAGCTATAAGGAAGAATCGTATGGGCGTCTTGAGGAGGCCGTTGCGGCCTTTGGTCCTTTTGCTAGAGGGCAATTCCCCGGAGCGGTTTTCTATCGCTCGGGCAGATTAAAAGCTGCGGCCGGTTTAACGGAAGTTAGTGCGGTTAAACTGGACCCTGGTTATACGCTTGCTCATTATGCGTTATTGGCCATCATCAAAGATAATGGGGTTGATGAACAGGTTTTTTTCAAACGTTTCGGGGTATCTCTTGAGGGACATTGCGGGGAAGGCTTACGTTATCTTCAACAGTCCGGTCTGATCATATTTTCCAAGGGGAAATGGAAATTCTCCGGGGAATGGGACCTCCGCCGGATCCGCGAATACTTCGCACTTTCAAGGGTCTTATTCGGGGAAGACCTTCTTTTACGCCTGCGTATCCATTTTCGCAAGCTGTATAATCCGAAGCGGGATTATTGCGGGGGAAATTCGTTGCTTAAATCCTATGCAGATAATGCCCTGATGAGCGTGTATTATAAGATGGGGTGTTAAGGAGAAGCCCTCGCGTTAACAAGATGGACCATATGGCTAAAAGAATCCCAAAAGAAATTTTAAGATGCCCCATTTGTTTTTCGGAAGGGTTTACTTATGACAAAACGGTCATTACCTGCACATCGTGTGGCGGAATATTTAAACACATAGATGATAAGATTTTCTTTGAAACCTTAAAGCCGCAAGATATCCGCGATCCTATCGACAAGATAAAATATTTTTTTAAGAAACCCCCTCAATTATATGAATTCTTAAGGTTTTTTATGAGTCCTTGTGTCAAGGGCCAAACCTTGAGAAGGTTTATCCGGGAACACGTCAAGAATGAGAAGTTGATTTGTCTGAATCTTGGAAGCGGCTACAGGGATATTTCGCCCTACATTACCATAGTGACGAAAGAATAAAATGCTTTATCAATTGAAATCAAAGTTATCGATCGAATGTTGGCTTATTTCAGTCTTATTTATTATTGGTTTGCTTATCAGGTTATTTCATCTTGACGGCTCCTGGTTGGGGTACGACGAAATATTCACGACCATCAGGATCAATCATTCACTCTTTGATACGATACGTCTTCTTGGGCACTCGGAATTCCCTCCGCTTCATTACATCATCCTCAATTTATGGACACACGTTCTTGGTCATGATGAATGGGCGCTAAGATTTCCCTCTGCTATTTTTTCCAGCTTGACCATCCTCGTAGTTTATAAATTGGGTAAAGAACTTTTTAATAAAGAGGTTGGTCTTATATCTGTTTTATTGTTGACCTTTTCGCCGTTTGCCCTTAATTATGCCCAATATGCCAAGATGTACGCCTTATTTTGGTTCCTTGCAGCGGGGTCATTTTTATTTTTCTTCCGTTTTCTTAAAGATCAAAAGAGCGGTTCTTATAGACTTTATATCATTGCCTCGATATTATGCTGCTATACGATGTACACAGGTTTTTTACTTTTGTTGACACAAAGTGTGATCTTTTTATTTCTGGGGGAAAAGACACGGCGGCAAAAATGGTTTACAGGCCAGTTGATCGTCCTTGCGTTTTGTGCCCCATGGATCATATTTTTTTTATGTTCCAGGCACCATTTTTTTATTTTAGATTCATCAAGTGCTGCCTTTGATTACGTTGCATTCTTTGAAAGATCTTTTTTGTTCATGACAGGCAGTTGTCCTGATAATTTGATGGGCGTCACCGGAAGTTATTGGGGAGGGGAGCTCAATTGTTTTTTATATGTTTTTTTGATCCTGTTCCTATTGATCAAGGCTTTTTCTTATAATAAAAGAAAGATCGGATTTTATTTTTCGGTGGAGCAATATTGCCTTTTGATGTGGATCATCATCCCGACCCTTATTTATTTTGTGTTTGATTGTTTTTTTGTTCATGTAAAGCTTGGCGTGAGGTACATCGGCTTTCTACAGGTCCCCCTCATTTTGCTGGTGAGCAGCCAAATAAACCATTTGTATGTCTTGATCAGGGGAATATTGGTGTCTTTAATAGTTGTTATTGCCTTAAGCAATATTTGTTTATATTTTAGGGATAATGCAGGTTATTCTTCCCTGATTGCGGAAAATCTGTTTATTTCAGGGAAGGGCAATGACCAATGGTGGTTTGGTGATCGGGCTTTGGCGGCGCGGCTTGAGGATATTGCGGTACGCGTGGATTGGGCCAAGATGAACGTAGAAGATCAATGATATGTCCAAAACATATTTTTTGACAGGTGCTGCCGGCTTTATTGGAAGCAAGACTGCCGAGCTGCTGCTCAAAGCGGGGCATAAGGTTGTTGGTGTTGATAATCTCAACGACTATTATGACCTGCGTCTGAAGACATACAGGCTTAAAACACTCCAGGATTTTTCCCATTTCACGTTTAAGAAGGCGGATATTGAGAATATGTCCGCACTTAAAAGCATATTTAAAGTCCACCGTTTCGATGCCATTTTAAATCTTGCTGCCCGTGCAGGAGTTCGCCATAGCATGAGCCATCCGCATGTATATTTGACGACCAATATTTTAGGGACCCTTAATCTTTTAGAGCTTGCTAAGACGCAAGGGGTCTCGAAATTTGTCCTTGCCTCGACTTCATTTCTTTATGCCGGGCAGAAGATGCCCTTTAAGGAAACCATCACCGTCAATGCGCCGATTTCACCCTATGTGGCCAGTAAAAAGGTGGCGGAAGATCTTTGTTATTATTATCACCATTTTTACGGGATAGATGTATCGATCCTGCGCTATTTTACAGTCTATGGTCCTGCCGGAAGGCCGGATATGTCTGTTTTTATTTTTATCAAACAAATCGATGAGGGGAAGCCTGTTGAAGTGTTTGGTGACGGAGCCCAAAGCCGGGACTTTACGTATGTGGATGATATTGCTTCAGGGACAGTCAAGTCTATCAAGAAAGTTGGTTTTAAAATCATCAATTTAGGCGGGAACGATCCGTATAAGCTTAATTATATGATCGGTTTGATCGAGAGAAGCCTTGGGAAAAAGGCTAAGATTGTTTATAAACCTTTTCATATCGCGGATATTAAAGCCACGTGGGCAGATATTAGCGAAGCAAAAAAGGTCCTTCATTGGGCTCCAATAGTAGAGCTTGAAGAGGGGATCAATCGAACCGTTGCGTGGTATGATGAAAATAAAGGTTGGCTGAAGAAGGTTGGGGTATAGTTTTATTAACGTATATACTATACATATGAATGGTAAAAATCTTTTAGGCAGTGGCATCATACTTGGAATAGTCCTTATGGGAATGCTTCTGTTCTTTTATGGGTACCAACGCACGTGGAGTCTTTGGGAAATCCCCCCTGCTTCGACCTGTTTTAAGGATTTGGGTACTGTCATTTATGGGGCAGAAAAACAACGTTCAGGAATTGATCCCTATATTCCTACAGCAGCCCAGGCTCATTGGACTTTTAATTATCCGCGTATTTGGACTTTACTTGCCGTGATCAATATAAATCAGGGCCAACGGGTGTATTATGGGATAATATTGGCGTTTTTATTTTTTGTAAGCATATTATTCTATATCCCAACTTCGATCAGCCTTGTTACGGCGTTTATTTTGATGATCTCGATATTCTCGCCGGCTGTTTTGCTCGGGGTAGAACGGGGGAATACGGACCTTTTGATGTTCTTTTTGTTATCCACGGCCATCGCATGGATGGGGCAAGAACGTCAGGGGTTAAAGATCGGGGCTGTAGCATCCGTTTTTCTTGCTTGTGTCCTTAAATTATTTCCAATTTTCAGTTTAGGTTTAGTTTTGAGAAAAAGAAATTCAGCCAAATGGGGATTCTTCATATTAATTTCTTTTTTGGTATATACGCTATTAACTTTTGATGATCTCAAATACATCCGTCAATTCACATCGTCATTGTCTTATGTTGATTGTACCTATGGGATCGATCTTGGGTGGTTAAAGGCGAAATATTGCCATTTTATTTTCTTTAATCAGATAAAAGCAATGTTCTATCTTACTGTCTTGGTTTGTTTTGCCACGGCGCCTTTTTGGGCTTGCCGGGGAGAAATCTATAGTGTAAAAAATCCCTCCGTCAGCATGGATGCTTTCAGGGTCGGCAGCGGTATTTATATCGGTACATTCTTGATGGGGAACAGCTATGTTTATCGTCTGGTTTTCTTATTATTCGTCATTCCTCAACTCATGGACTGGTCTAAGATGTGCTTTAATCATGTGGCCATCATTTCTAAATATATCATCGTTGGGATCCTATTTTCTTTATGGTTCTTGGTGATCTCTGATGGTATGGCCATTGTTCATATGAATAACCTGGCATTTTTCTTGGAAGTGTTCTTTCAGTGGTTCATTTTCTTCGGGTTATTTTTCTTGTTTTTTTATACTCTTCCGGCCTGGATAAGAGAACCCTGTTTGGAAAAAACATTGATGGTGGTGAAAAATGAATCGATATGATATTTGTGTAGTGGGTGGAGGGGGCATGCGGGATTGCCTTTATCCCTTGCTTTTGCCGACAAAGGTAAGAAGGTCATCATCGCTGACAAAAACCGTGAAGTTCTGCAGACGATCGGCAGCGGCATCATGCCTTTCATTGAAAATGGCGCTGAAAAGATCCTTAAACGCGTCATCCATAAAACACTTTTTCTTTCACAGGATATCAGTGTCGTCAAAGACGCGACCTATGTTATTGCCATTATAGACACTCCCATCGATGAACATCTTAATCCTACCTATAAGGATATGATGTTATTCTTTGAACAATTAAAGCCTTTTTTAAATAAGGGCCAGATTGTTATTATACGAAGCACGGTTTATCCGGGCACTGCCCAAAAGATCCAGAAGATGCTCAAGAACATACCTGTTTGCTTCTGCCCGGAAAGGATCGCTGAAGGCCGTGCCATGGAGGAGATTTTGTCTTTACCTCAAATTGTTTCCGGGTTTAATCCGGCAGCTGTGCGTCAGGCAGGAAAATTATTCAGCCTTTTGACCAAAGATATCATTTTCTTAGATCCATTAGAGGCAGAATTGGCTAAACTTTTCACCAATTCCTGGCGGTATATTCAATTCGCAGTGGCCAATCAATTTTATATGATCGCCCAAGAGTGTGGCACGGACTTTTATTCCATTTATAATGCCATGACCCGCCATTATCCCCGGGCTGAACATTTTCCTAAGCCGGGCTTCACCGCAGGTCCTTGTCTTTTTAAGGACACCATGCAAATTGCAGCTTTTACAAATCACAAATTCTTTTTAGGCCATGGCGCTATGCTTATTAATGAAGGCCTGCCTAATTTTATCATGGACCAGCTTAAGAAGCATTACAACCTGTCCAAAATGACAGTAGGTATTTTAGGCATGGCGTTCAAAGCGGAAAGTGATGATAAACGGGAATCCTTATCCTACAAGTTAAAAAAGCTGGCTTATTTGGAAGCCAAGGCTGTTTTGTGTTCGGATGCATACATTAAAGGCAAAGATTTTGTTGATGAAAAATTGCTTATTAAGAAAAGCGATATCATCATCATTGGCGCACCTCATCAAAGGTATAGTAAATTAAATTTTAAAGGTAAGATATTGGTCGATATTTGGGGCCATGTTCGTCGAGAAAGAAAAAGGCGGCCATGAAGATCCTAGTGACAGGTGCCCAAGGGTTTATCGCAGGATATTTAATTGAGGATCTCTTGAACCATGGCTGGGAGGTCACAGGGCTGGATAATCTTTCTAAGTACGGCGAGATATCTAAAAGCTACGATCATCATCCCCATTATAGATTTGTCAAAGGAGATGCTAAAGATACGGCTTTGCTCAAAGAATTGTTGGTGGGTCATGAGCATTTTGTTGCAGCTGCCGCTATGATCGGTGGCATTGCCTATTTTCATGAATTTGCCTATGATCTTATCGCAGAGAATGAGAGGATTTGCGCATCTTCCTATGATGCGGCGATCTGGGCTTATAAAAATGCCCGGCTCAAAAAAATTACGGTGATCTCTTCCTCAATGGTCTTTGAAAATGCCACTCAGTTCCCAACACCCGAAGGGCATCAGGCCCAGTGTCCTCCTCCTTCTTCGACCTATGGATTCCAAAAGTTATCCTCTGAATATTTTGCCAAAGGGGCCTGGGAACAATATCAATTGCCTTATACGATCGTGCGGCCTTTTAATTGTATCGGCATCGGTGAAAAGAAAGCACTTAAGGGGAAGGATATTAAATCCGGGGATATCAAGCTTGCCTTAAGCCATGTCATTACCGATCTGGTCCAAAAGACCATTAAGGATCAGGCCCCGTTACATATCCTAGGTAACGGTCAACAAATACGCCATTACACCTACGGCGGGGATTTGGCCCAAGGGATACGATTGGCCATCGAAAAAGATGAGGCTTTATGTAATGATTTTAATCTTTCTACAGATGTGGCAACCAACGTCCTTGAGCTGGCGAATTTAATTTGGACAAGAATAAATCCGCATAGACCCTTTGAATACATTTGTGATGAGCCTTTTACTTACGATGTTCAAAAAAGGATGCCGGATACCCACAAAGCCAAAAAGATCCTGGGATTTCAAGCCCAAACGAGCCTCGAGGAAGCTCTCGATGAAATAATTCCCTGGATCAAAAAACAAGTTGAAACCGGCGGGATCTAATCTATAGATGAATCCATCCACTATTGCCATCGTCATACCGGTTTATAACGAAGCGACTAATATTGAAAGAAATCTGGATGCTATCCAGCAGGGGATCAATGACTGTAAGGCAATTTTCACGGTCAATATAGTCTATGATTTTGCCGAGGATACGACTTTGGCGGTCATCGCAAGGATCTGTAAGAAGTATACTTTCCCTTTACATTTAATTGAAAATAAAGCCGGGGGTGTTTGTAATGCCATTAAAACGGGTTTAAGTCAAGCCCAGGGGGATTATTTATTGGTGACGATGGCTGACATGTCCGATGATTATAGTGTATTGCCATTGATGGTTGATAAGGCCAATGATGGGTTTGATATTGTATGCGGATCACGGTTTATGAAAGGCGGAAAGATCCATGGTGGTCCATTCCTAAAAAAACATATTTCCCGATGGGCGAATTTAAGTCTATATTTCTTGACCCGTATCCCTACTCACGACATTACCAATAGTTATAAGATCTATAGGAAATCTTTTTTGAAGAATATCACTATCGAAAGCGACGGGGGTTTTGAAATAGGGATGGAAATAACGGCAAAGGCTTTTATCAAAGGGTATAAAATCGCAGAGATCCCTTCCCAATGGTGGGACAGGACTATTGGGCAATCGAGGTTTCGACTGGATCGCTGGTTATCGAAATACCTGCGATGGTACGGTTTTCTTATTTCTTATAGAATTTCATCTGGATTGATTCCGAAATGATATTAATGCTATTCTTTTTAACCCTATTCTTTTTATTTTTTCCTAAAGATGCCTGGGCCTATATTGATCCCGGTTACGGCAGTTACATGATCAGTTCCATCGCGGCTGCGGTGATGAGTTTTTTTGCTTTTGTATCGGCTTTTGTCATCCATTTCTTCCGTAAGTTTGTCTTTAATTTTTTTCACGACCTTTGGCATAAACACAGGGTAGTTTTGGCTACATCTATTGTTATTTTGGGGTTATTGTTGGCCTATGCAGTAGTTTTTTATAAATGGAATCCGTTAGCAGCCGGTGATTCTTCAGTGAGGGCCCCGGCGAAGTTTGACCCAAATTTAACCGGTGCTTATGTGCGTGACCCTGATCGGGTGAGCCCGGGGTATGATCTATACGAAGGTAAACTCATCGATATCCACGGGCGGGTCGTGAAAACATGGTCGAGTGTCTTTATGGGGACCTTGGATAAGGATGGGTATTACTATGCACAGAAATATTATCAGTCACCCGTTTGGGGAAAGTATACATGGGATGATAAGGTTGTTTGGGAAAAGAATTTTCCGATCCATCACCAGATCTTAGTGACACCGCAGGATACGGTCATTACTTTTACAAAAGAAATGCATGTATACAAAGGACGCAAGGTTGAGTTTGATGTTATTTTAGAGTTTGATAAGGAAGGAAGGGAACTGCGGCGTTTTTCAATGTGGGACCATAGGCAGGATTTTTATCAATACCACGGTCCTTTGGATGCTGATCGGAAAATAGATTCCCATGCCCCGGATGATTTTAAGAAAAGCCCTTGGGGAGGGAATTTTGATTATTACCATTTAAATTTTCTTTCCTTGGTCCCTGATAATGCATTAAAGGAAATAAATCCGGCTTTTGAGCGTGGGAATTGGATACTCAGTTTCAGGCACGGGGACATGATCTTTATTGTGAACCCCCGAACGGAAAAGATCGTATGGTATATTTCTCCGGGAGACGTCCCGGAGGGTATTCAAGGCGTGCATGCCACTCAGATGCTTGCCAGCGGCCATATGATCATCCTGGATAACGGTACCTATAGAAGATGGTCGCGGGTGATCGAATTGGATCTGATGGCCAAAAATATCCTTTGGGAGTATCGTTCCCAAGGCCTTATTTCGTATACGCAGGGTTATATCCAGGTGCTTCCCAACGGGAACATGCTGGTGACTGAATCAGAAAAAGGACATGTGTTTGAGTTGACTCGGGATAAGAAAATTGTTTGGGAGTTTTATCATCCGTCACCCCAGAACGTATTTATTTCCAAGGTGCCGTTGGCTGACCGCGGGTTGGATGCCGACAATATTTTTGATCAGTTGATTGCCCACGGGTACCTGAAGCCTGTTTCTTTTAGTGAGGGATCGCTCACAGAGCCGGTAAGCGCGTTTCGACAACAATTGGAAAGGCTTTTCCCTGAAGATTTCTCGACGATCGATGATGTCCTGACACAGTATGAACATGGGAAAAATCATGAATACCGCGAAGAGATCTACCGTATGCGCAGGTATCCTGTTGACATGATCGAGCCTTTGCTTAAAAGATAGGGAGAATGATGAGTTTATGGACGGACAGACCCTGAGAACATGGTGTCCCTGTTGAAGGATCATTTTTAGACCTGCACACCAAGATCAGTCGTATCATTGGAGGATGAGATGATGGGCCGTCTGCATATCCTTCAATACTGCAGTAATAGTTTCTTTTCTGGTCCGCAGAAGTGATCTATAGGTACGCACGATATCCAGCGGATAGACGGAAGATCCGATAGATTTTTCACGCCGGATATTTGTCAGATACTCTTTGACCAGTCCAATTTGAATAAGCGTATTAAGGACCGGAAGATGTTCTTGTTCTATTTTATGCTGGGTAAAGTAGTTTTTGATGATGGTTTTGACCGTTGTCGGGGAAACATTAAAAAACAGGCAGGAGATGACAAGGCTTGCCAGGTCGGAAAGGATGTAATCTTCCCGGATGTGTGACAGGTCAAGGGTATAGACGGTTTCCTGATGGATGAGAAGATTGGTTAAGGTGATATTATTGTGAATTAATTGGCGGGTAAATAACGGTCGATGGTCCTGATATGTCTGACAGACGTTCTTCAGGACGGCATCGATCGTTTTTTTTTGGTCATAAGGGGCCATGGCACAAGATGCCCGGACAAGGCTTCCTGCGCTTAAAGGCAGGGCTGCCTGTTTATGCCAAACCATGCGATCCATGTTAGCAGAAAGGATATTTTTTAAAGAAAGTATAGCTGCGTTGATCTTTGGAAAGATATTCCGTTGTTTGATATGCTGCCACGCCTGTGATCCGCTGATATAAGAATAGCAAGTGGCGAGCCGGCCATTGCTGTTTAAAAAAGATCGGCCGTCATGGCCGGCATACATGAGGGGGGTTAGAAAATGCTTTTTAAGTAAAAGGCGGTTTATGGCATACTCAATAGCCACTGTCTTGGCCGCATCCGATGGATAGAATTTGAACGCGTATTCGCCCTTATTGGTGGCGACAAAGAAAAAGAAATTAGAGTGGGAGATGGTAATGCCTTTTTCTTTTTCATAATGCCGGAGTTTTCCGATAGCAAAAAAGCGGCAAATACCTTCGATATCATCCCGGGATAGGTCGAAATTTCTTTTATCCAAAGATAGGTGGTCGACACCGGAAATAAGAGGGGGATGTTTGTGGCTTATGCGCATTTCTGCGTTAATTGGTCGTTATTATTTGACATGTGTCACCGGGTTCTCCTTCATCGACACCGGAAGCATTCGGATTTTGGCATCCATCCCCGGACACTGATATCGGGGTACCGGTCGGCTGGCCGAGGGGACTAGCTACTACAGATATTGGTATAATAGACACTGCAGAGCACCAGGAAAAGCTCTGATAATTGGTTGTCGTAACACTTCCTCCACTATTGGTAATAGATGTGCAGCCTTGTACCCCTTGACACGCATCGAGGGATTGGGCAATTTGGAATGTTTGTAAGCAAGCTGTCTTTTGTGTATTAAGGAGAAATCCTGATGCGCAATATACCTGGCATTGGGGGGAGGGGGGACAAGTAGACACATAGGTGATGGGATAGTTATTAATCAGCCCGGAGGGCTGGGCGGTCGAGTTGGTTGCGCAGAACAGGGCGCCTGGGGCCGTGAGATTTCCTGGCGGCAGGCACGAAGGGTTACAAGAGGCACTGGGGATGCATTGATAGGTGGAAGTATTCCCGCATTGCTGAACTTGAATTTCATTGCCAAAATTGCAATTATTAGATGGAGGTGTTTGATCAGTGGGTATTGTACCGCAACCTACGTTTACCCAGCCGGTACAGCAAAGCGGGTCAAATATGCAATGGGAGGCTTGCTGTCCATCGCAAAATTGCGTTGAGGGCGGTGGGCAGTTATGGCTAACAATGCGTTGAAATTGGCTGCATTGTGAGCCGGCTACACCGCTGCCGCAACCTAAAGCGGTATCTGAACATACGCAATTGAGGGGGAGATCCGGCACGTCGTTGACAGGGGCTTGGCTGAGATTTTCATGAAAAGAATCCTGGACACCGGTATCCCATAGTTTGAAATGGGCGCCGATCGAACGCAGGACATAGGGGCCCATAAAGATAATCCCTAAAATAACAAGGGCTGCGATTAAGGCATACTCAATAATGGATTGGGCACGTTTATTCATTATTTTTTTTATCTATACACAAAGTATACCCGAGAAAAGCGGCATGCGCAAGTTGCTTTATGGTGAATTAAAAAAGCAGAATAATACTACTCCGCCTTTGTGAATCTGCTAAAATGTTTTCATGGATCACAAGAAATTATTTGATCAATATCTGGTATTGGTCAACCGTTTAATCCCCAAACCTGTTGCGCCTCCGGTCATTGGTATTGATATCGGCACTTCATCGATCAAGGCCGTTGAGCTGGGTCATTCTGCCGGTGAGCTTGAAATACGCCACTGGGCCATCGAACCTCTGGTGGGTAACGACGCTAAAGGGGCCTTAAAAAAAATTTCCGAACGTCTGCATTTTGGTAATCAGCAATTGGTTTCTTCGGTTTTTGGCAAAGGGACATTGATCCGCTATGTTGACATGCCCCGTATGCCCCTGGAAGACTTGCGTAAATCGTATATCTTCGATCTGGATAAATATTTCCCTTTTGATCCCAAAAGCATTTACACGGATTGTGCTATTTTAGATCCCGAAAGTAAAGATAAAAAAATGTTGGTATTGCTGGCGGCTGTCAAAAGGGAAATAGTGGATGAGCGTTTGAAATTATTCAAAGAAGCAGGTTTTGATCTAAATTCTGTGACGATCAATTCCATTGCCACCGCCAATGCCTTTAGCAGCCTGGGGCCGCAGACCACCCCGTCGGGGAAAGCCAAGGCCGTTTTGGATATCGGCGGCTCAGCGTCCTGTTTGATGATCTTTAAAGATTCTTCCCCGCGTTTTGCCAGGGATATATTCGTCGGCGGTCAGGAGTTCACACGAAAGATCATCAATGCCCTGGGGGTCGATGCCCCGGAGGCTGAGAAACTCAAGCGTGAGCCCGGCGAGAAGTTGGCACAGATCATCGAAGCGTGTGATATGCCTATCAATAATCTGATCACGGAGATCCGTCTGTCGATGGATTATTTTATGACGGAGAAGAACATCCAGGTCGATGAGCTTTTTTTAAGCGGCGGCGGTTCATTATTAACGGGTATTACAGGCGTGTTTGAAAAGAACCTGGGGTTGGTGGTTAAAAATTGGGACCCGCTGGTAAAGGTCCGTTTAAACGCTACAGCAGCAGGCGGGGACATTAAAAGTTATGCTGCACAGTTTGGCGTGGCGTTAGGCTTGGGGTTGTAGACTATGATCGGCATTAATTTAATTCCAATGGCGATGAGAAACAACGGCAAGGGCGATGCGGGTTCCTTGACCATCAATTTGCCTAAGGAACTTCTGATCGGCGTAGGCGTGGGATTGGTCTTGCTGATAGTGTTGACCCATCTGCTTTTGGGGGCTGTATGGTTGACAGGGATGGGGCGTTTATCAAGTACAAAGGCAGCCTGGCAGAAGGTATTGCCGGACAGGATCAAACTGGATGCCGTTAATAAGGAAACCGGTGACCTGAAAAAGAAGTTCAACATGCTCGCTGATATGACTACCAGAAAATCAGTACTATGGGCACCCAAATTCAATGCTATCAGTGATGCGCTGCCCAAAGGGCTTTGGATCAGAAGAATGACCTTGGATAAGGCCGGTTTGACGATAGAAGGCGGGGTCGTCTCCAAAAGCCAGAATGAGATCAATAATGTCGGCATGTTCATAGCGGCGTTAAAGCAGAATGATTATTTTATGAAAGGGTTTTCTTCGCTGGAAGTCAATTCTATCCAGAGGGGAAAGAATAATTCCGTTGAAGTAACTGACTTTACCGTCATGGCAAAATCAAATGAAATTCGACTTAAATAAGATCATTGAATATTTTAACAATTTGAATGACCAGGCGCGTTATGCGGTATTGGTGGTTGTCGTTTTTGCGGTCATTTTATTGGACGTTCTCATTTTGGTTTCGCCTCAATTGGGCAGCATCGCCGATATCAATGCGCAGATCAAGAAACTCTCCGATGACACTCAAGAAGTGTTGGCTGATCGCGGGCGGATCCACGTACTTAGAAAGAGACTTGAGGCCACACGCGCTCAACTAAAGTCTTTGAGTGACAGGGTGCGTCCCCTCCAGGAAGTGCCTGCTATTTTGGGAACTATCTCGAGCATTGCCAACGAATATGGGGTCAAGATCGATCAGTTGGTGCCTGAAAAAGGCCAGCAGGAATCTTTAACCGTTGCCCCAGACGGTAAATATTACGCGCTGCCCGTTGTGATCAAGGCCCATTGCGGATACCATCCCTTCGGGCATTTCCTGAATAAATTGGAAAATGAAGACCTGTACTTCATTGTGAAGGATTTTATAGTCCAAAACGACGGGAACAATACCGGCACACATTCATTTTCTTTGACCATTAAACTCATTCTGGTAAATCATAATGGCTGATAGAATCTTATGAGATTTCCAATTTTTGTGTTAACATTATTATTCGCAAATGTTGTTTATGCCCAAGGATCTTTTGTGTATGATGATCATGGGAAACGGGATCCTTTTGTACCGCTCGTGTCTTCAGCCGGGATGGTGGTTACTTACGATGAAGATTTGTCGGTAAATGACCTGGTCCTGGAAGGGATTGTGTCGGACGCGTCAGGGAATAATCTGGCCATTGTCAACGGTAAAGTCGTTAAGATACATGATCAAATTGGCCCTTATCTTGTCGATGTCATAGCCATTGACCATGTGGAATTTATAAAAGAGAATCAACGGTTTATATTAAAACTTAAAAAATCGACTTTCTAACATAAAAGGGAGGATGTCATGTTCAAGCGTGCATCCAGCTTGGTATTCTTAATGATGGTGGCTGTTGCTGTGCCGATGCTTTGGGCCGATGTGCCGACGGCTACTGCCCCTGCGGTAACGCCCAGTGCTGATCTGACTGCGGAAGCAGGGCTTGTCAGCCTGGATTTTCAGGATGCGGATATCAGGAATGTATTGAAGGTGTTGGCTTTTAAAAGCGGCGTGAATATTGTGGCTGCCCCTGATGTTACCGGTGTGGTCAATATTGAATTAAAAGATGTGCCCTGGCAGAAGGCCTTGGACGTGATCCTTTCCACCTATGGCTATGGTTTTGACCGCAAGGGGAATATTATCACAGTGATGTCTGTTGAGAATTTGAAAAAGTACCGTGAGGATTCGATAAGCCTGCAAGCGCAGGAACCATTGATCTCTAAAACATTCCCTCTTAGCTTTGCCAAGGCTGAAGACGTGATGAAGATCATTGATAAGTTGGTAGGTAAACGGGGGTTCATTAATTTCGATGCGCGTACCAACGCGATCGTTGTGCGTGATTTGGAAAGCACCCTGGAATTGATATCCGGCGTTATCAAATCTATCGACACGATCACCCCGCAGGTGATGATAGAAACAAAGATTGTCGAAACAGATCTCAATAATGCTGATAATATGGGTATTGATTGGGTGCTTCAGGCGACGGCTTCGGGTGCGACGATGCCGACAGTTGCTCCGTTTACGAATAACAACTGGTTTGGGTATGGCGGTAATTCAAATTTTGCTTTCGTACCTACCGCTATTCAATCACTTGTAGGTAACAGTGCTATCACGACACAAGCCGTTGCATCAACTCCTACTGCTCCTGCTCCAACCGGATTTTCTTACGGGACCATTAATGCTTCCCAGCTTTCTGCCACTATTCAACTTTTGAGCTCGCGCGGCACGACAAAGATCCTTTCAAGCCCCCGTATCGTGACATTGGACAATGAAAAGGCCAAGATCAATGTTGGCCTGGAATATCCGGAAGCGACATATTCATTTAATTCGAGCACGGGACAGCAGCAGGTTACCGGATTTACGACATTACCTATTGGTGTTAATTTTGAGGTTACACCACATGTGAACAGCGCAGGATTGGTAACATTGGATTTGCATCCGCAGATCTCAGCGCTCCAGGGAACGGTTACGGTCGACAATAACCAACTTCCTGAAACGAGCAATGAAGAAGCTGAAACCAATGTGATGGTGGAAGACGGAAAAACTTTAGTCATCGGTGGATTGATTACGGAACAGAAGGTTGTCACCGTAACAAAGGTCCCTGTGTTGGGAGATATTCCCTGGTTGGGTAAGCTTATCTTTTCGAACACAAATACCACGAAGACTAGAAAAGAAGTGATCATCTTCTTGACCCCGCACATCATTACAATTGGGCATGATTCTGCACCAAATGCAACTCCATAGTTTTCGACCTGCGTGGTAAAGCATCATTTTTTAAACACGTAAAAGGAGAGAAAACTGTGTCCAAAGAAATTCTTATTCAAGTTTCCCAAGATGAACGTCGCGTGGCGGTTTTGGTAGATGGCAAGCTGGATGATTTTTATATTGAGCTTGACCGCCATCAATCCATGTTAGGCAATATCTACAAAGGCAAGGTCGAGTCCATCTTGCCGTCGATCAACGGGGCGTTTGTCAATATCGGGCAGGAAAAAAACGGCTTTTTGTATTTGACGGACGCTGATAATCCTTTTCTCAATGATATTGAGAAGATCGAAGAAGAACCAAGCGGCCCTCAAAAAATCCTGAACATGATCTTTCCAAAACCTGTGGCGGCAATTACCCCGCCGGTTGTTCCAGGACAAGATCAGAAGGGAACTGTTCCCTCAGGTGGGCAAGCCAACAATCATAGGCATCCTCCCAAGGACAAAAATGAATTGCCTCTCAAAAAAGACCAGGAAATTCTAGTCCAGGTCGTCAAAGATCCGTTTGGCACCAAGGGGGCTCGTCTTACTACCCATGTCAGTTTGGCCGGACGTTTTGTGGTGTATATGCCGGTGGACAAGCATAGCGGTATTTCCAAGAAAATTGACAAGCCCGAAGAGCGCCAGCGTTTGCGGGACATTTTAAAGACATTCACTTTTTCCAAAAGCGGTGGTTTTATTATCCGCACCGCTTCCATGGACCAGGGTGAAAAAGAAATTTTCCGTGATTCTAAATTCTTGGCTAATAAATGGATGGAGATCCGTGAATTGTCCAAGAAAAAGCAGCCGCCGGCACTTATTTATGAAGAAGGCTCCTTGATCTGGAAGGTGATCCGGGACCTGCTTAAGGATGATGTACAGCATGTGATCATCGATTCCAAAGATGAGTTTGTTAAGATGCGCAAGTTCGCGCAGAATTTGATCGGTCCTGAAGTGATCGAGAAGATCCAATATCATCCGGGTCCCCAGACCTTGTTCGAAGCCAAAAACGTGGCACGCGAGCTGGATAAAATTTATGAGGCCAAGGTATATTTGAAATCCGGGGCGTATGTGGTCATTGAGCCGACGGAAGGGGTCACGGTCGTGGACGTTAACAGCGGCCGGTTTAAAGGCAAGGGCACTCCTGAAGACGCGGCTTTTGCGGTCAATATGGAAGCGGCTCCCGAGATCGCCCGTCAACTGCGCTTAAGGGATATGGGCGGCATCATTGTTATCGATTTTATCGATATGAACCGTGAGGAACACAAGCGCCGTGTATTGAATGTTCTACGCGATGCCTTGGCCAAGGACCATGCTAAGACCGAGGTCAATCGTATTTCTCAGCTGGGGCTTGTGGAGATGACACGGGCGCGTACGGGTAAAACCATCGAATCTTTGGAGTTCCACAGCTGCCCGTATTGCGAAGGCCGTGGAAAGGTGAAGATCAATTAAATATTTTGACTAAATAGGGAATCCTTGTATAATACGGACTTTCTAAGAATGTAATTACGGAGGTTACCATGTTTGCAGTCGTTCAAGTAGGCAACAGTCAATTCAAGGTCAGCGAAGGCGATGTCATCCAGGCCAATCGTCTGGATTATGAAAAAGGCCAGAGCATCGTCCTGGATAAGGTTTTGCTTTATTCCGACGGTACAAATGTTAAATTAGGCACACCGTATTTGAAGGATGTCGAAGTCAAGGCTGAGATCCTCAATCAAATGCGCGCACCTAAGGTCATTGCGTACAAGTATCGCAAGCGCAAAGATTCCGCGCGTACCCATGGCCATCGCCAGGATTTGACAAGCGTCAAAATTGCAAAAATTTCTCTTTAATTATTTTTGAAATTTTTAAATCCCGGTTTCCCAGCATGGGGCACCGGGATTTTTACTTTTAGGTAAATATCATGGCATTTGTTGATCAGGCACGTATAGAAGTCCAGGCCGGCGGCGGCGGCAAAGGCTGCGAAAGCCACTACAGCGATAAATACACGCGTTTTCCCATTTGCAATGGCGGCGACGGCGGGCGCGGGGCGAATATCTCTTTTGTGGCGGACCGTAATCTGCATACCCTTTTGGATTATCGTTTCCAACAGCATTATGTGGGTGAGCGCGGCGGGCATGCCAGCAGTAATAATAAAACCGGCAAACGGGGAGAAGATATGCTCTTGCGTGTTCCGGTGGGGACTGTGCTGTGGGATTTTGAAACTGACTTGATGATCCGGGACCTTAAAGAGCATGGTGATACGGTTATCGTCGCCAAAGGCGGTGAAGGCGGCCGGGGGAATAATCATAACCGTACTGTTTTGCCTCCGCATGAGGGGGAGAAACGGACGATACGCCTGGAGCTTAAGATCATCGCTGATGTGGGATTGGTGGGATTTCCCAATGCCGGCAAATCAACGCTTATTTGCGCGATATCCAAGGTCAAGTCCAAGATCGCGAATTATCCTTTTACCACCAGGGCGCCTATTTTAGGGATCGTCAGGGATGAAGAGGATGAGGACAAGAATTTTGTGGTGGCGGACCTGCCGGGATTGATCGAAGGGGCGCATGAAGGCAAAGGGCTCGGGGACCGGTTCCTGAAACACGCTGAGCGCACCAAGATTTTAGTGCATGTCATCGACATGTCCGGCAGCGAAGACAGGGATCCCGTCGATGATTATTATAAAATTTGTGAAGAGCTGGATCTGTATAGTGAAGAACTGCTGCAAAAGCACCGCATTCTTGTGGCCAATAAAATGGATCTGCCGGATGCCAAAAAGAACCTGACAAGGTTCAAACGCAAGGTCACCAAGGACATTCTTGCCATTTCCGCCAAGGACAAAGAAGGCTTAGATAAGCTTTTGTCAGCCATCAGATTACTGTTATAATATAATTTTAAACGATTTGTCATTCCCGAGCGTCTCTGGCGGGAGCCCATCATAGATTTAATCCTGAGAATTCAGGCAAGGAGAAAATATGTCATTAGTCCAAGAAATAGAGAAAATCATAGCTGAGCTGCCTCCACGGAAAGCTTGCATCCTAAAATTCTGGCTCAAAGAATACAAAGCCTCTCGTCGACATAAGCAAATAAGAGCCTATGCCGTAACGGTCTGGGCATTGCGTGATTTCCAGAAAAATAACGGCGATGCGTCGTTGAATTGACATCTGTATTGCTCGTCTGGGATCCAAAGCATGGAGCATGGACGGCTGACATCGATATATTTTCCTGCTAAAATCTGTAGTTCACGCTGGAAACGTTGGTGCCAAGAATCTGGTCACGCGATAGGGTTAGCCGAATGCAACGGTACAGATTTTTATACGCAGGAAAACATATCGATATCAGCCTACTAATGTTTCCCTTTCTTTTTTATAAAAAATGGACACGGGAGTTTGAAATAAGTGGTATGAAAATAATTCTTTTAATTTGGTGTTTTGTTTTGACCGCTATATCTAATGCGTTTGCCTACGATATTCAAACAGGTTGGAAGGATTGGTCTAAGTGGACTGCGTGCTCGTCGGATGAAGAATGTGTTGCGATCCATGATGCTTGCGGTGCTTGGACAGCGGTGAATGCTCAGTTTAAAAAAGAAGGCGAAAAACTCCAGAATGAAATGGCAGGTTCCGTAGATTGTTTGTCGGGTTCTGGAATCGAACCAGAGCCTAAAGTTTTGTGTATAGATCAAGTATGTTCTGCTAAACCTGGCGGCTTAGGAAACACGTCAACGAAATAGGGGCAGAGGGCAGAAGCAAAAGGGAAAATATGACACGTAAATTTCAGAGACCTATTAAGCGGGTGGTGGTGAAGTTGGGTTCTAGTCAGATCGCGGATTCCCGGATGCGGCCTAAAACGGGGCAGTTGGCGGCTTTGGCCAAGCAGATCAGGCAATTGCGTAAGCAAGGGATCGATGTTGTTTTGGTTTCATCCGGTGCCATTGCTTTAGGGATGGGCGAGTTAGGCGAGACAGTTCGCTCGACGGAATTGGCACAGTTGCAAGCGCGTGCGGCCATCGGGCAGGCGGCTTTGATGCGGCTTTATAGTGAGTTGTTCCGTAAGGTGGGTCTTAAATGCGGGCAGGTCCTTTTGACCTGGGATGATTTTGATAATCGCACCCGTTTTTTAAATGCCCGTTCTACCCTGGAAGCTATTTTGAAACAAGGCGTTGTCCCTGTTATCAATGAAAATGACACGACATCTACTGAAGAAATTAAATTCGGTGACAATGATAAATTATCCGCGCTGGTGGCCAGTTTATTGCATGCGGATCTGCTGGTGATCCTTTCTGACGTGGAAGGCTTGTATGACGCGAATAAGAAGGTGTACGAAGAGGTAAGAGAAATCACGGCGGAAATTGAAGGAATTGCCGGCGGTACAAAGAATACCCAGATGGCTCGTGGTGGTATGCATGCCAAGATCGGTGCTATCAAAATTGCTACGCGTGTGCATGTTCCTTGCATTATTACGGCCGGGAATATCAAGGATGTTTTGGTGCGTTTGATAGCAGGGGCCAAGATCGGTACTTATTTTATAGAGAAGAATGAAAAAATTCCAGATGGGGATTCGGAACATGAGTTTATCCGCTCATATTTTAAAAATAGCAAAGGCAGCTAAAAAAGCTTCCTACCAGATGGCGTTGATCGGCACCAGTGAGAAAAACCGTGTGCTGATACAAATGGCCAATGCCCTGGAAGCCCAGCAATCTTATTTGATCAAGGAAAACGCCAAGGACCTGGCGGCAGCCTCGAGGGCCAATTATTCTTCAGCTCTTATCGATCGCCTGACCCTTAATCCCAAACGTATTTCAGCGATGGCTGACGGTTTGCGTGAGACGGCTAAACTTAAAGATCCAGTCGGTCAATTATTGGAAACGATCCGCCGGCCCAATGGCCTTGTGATCAAAAAGATCCGCGTGCCTTTAGGCGTGGTGGGTATTATTTATGAATCGCGTCCTAATGTCACTGCTGACTGTGCGGCCTTATGTTTGAAATCCGGTAATGCGGCTATCCTCAAAGGTGGCCGCGAAGCTATATTTTCAAATAAGGCCATTTTTAAGATTTTGAAGGGCCAGTTAAAGAAATCTAAAATTCCGCTGGATGCTTTGCAGTTAATTGAATCAACAGATCGTCAGGCGGTGCATGAACTTTTGAAACTAGATGAATTATTGGACGTGATCGTTCCGCGCGGGGGCGAAGAGTTGATCCGTTTTGTCGCGGATCATTCGCGTATTCCGGTCATTAAGCATTACAAAGGCATTTGTCATGTCTATGTCCAGAAAGAAGCGGATTTGGCTATGGCGCATAAGATCACGTTGAACGCCAAGCTCCAAAAGCCCGGCGTATGCAATGCCATGGAAACTTTATTGGTTGACCGGGCGATAGCCAAGAAATTTCTGCCCTCCGTGATCGCTGATCTGCAAAAAGCCGGCTGCGAGATCCGCGGGGATGTGGCTACGCGTGCAATCGTTAAAGAGGGAGTTAAAAAAGCGACTGAGGAAGATTGGCGTACGGAATATTTGGATCTGATCCTTTCCGTGCGGGTGGTTGAGAATATTAATGGAGCTATTGAGCATATCAACACCTTTGGTTCACATCATTCGGATACCATTGTCACCAGGAATAAAAAACAAGCGCAGGCTTTCTTGAATGCGGTGGATTCAGCCTGCGTTTATGTCAATGCCTCGACCCGTTTTACCGACGGATTTGAATTCGGCTTCGGGGCTGAGGTGGGCATCAGTACGGATAAATTGCACGTGCGTGGTCCCATGGCGTTGGAAGGTTTGACCAGTTATAAATATGAAGTTTACGGCACGGGTCAGGTACGCGGATGAAACGTATTGGTATTCTAGGCGGCAGTTTTGATCCTATTCATTTTGGCCATTTGCTGATGGCTCAAAGCGCTGTTGAGGCTTTGAAGCTTGAGACAGTGTTCTTTGTGCCGGCGTTTTGTTCGCCGTTTAAAACCAGGCATCCTTTGCCTGATGTTTCAAAGCGTTTGGTGATGGTCAAGGAAGCGATCAAAGGCAATACGGCTTTTAAATTGTACGACGGTGAATTGCGACGGGCTGATGTGTCTTATACGGTTGATACATTAAAAGAACTCAAAGCCAAATACCCCCCGTCTAAATTTTATCTATTGATGGGGGCGGATAATTTAAGGACTTTTCATCGCTGGAAAGATCCACAGGGTATTTTGAGTTTGGCTACCCTGGTCATCCTGAACCGTCCGGGTTTTGATAAGAATTATCCCAAGCGTTGGCCGTATTTGAAGATCAATATGCCTGCTGTTGATATCTCTTCCAGCGACATTAGACAGCGTCTAAAAACCCGGAAATCGATCTGGTATTTGACGCCCAAGGCGGTTATCCGTTATATTAAGCAGCATCGATTGTATGGGTTTTAATCAATAAAGGAGCAATATGAGCGATATCAGGTCTCAAATCAAATTCGGTACCGACGGTTGGAGGGCGATCATTTCAGATACCTTTACTTTTGAAAATGTCCGTATTGTGGCCCAGGCTGTGTCGGATTGGATCATTAAGAATAACACACAGTTTCCCAATAAGTCTGCGTCGGTTGGTTTTGACAACCGTTTTTTATCCGCTGAATACGCCCAGGCTGTTGCTGAAGTTTTTGCAGCCAACGGCATCAAGACCTACCTTTCAGACACTTCTTTGCCCACGCCTACTTTAAGTTTGGGGGTTGTCGATCTCGCTAATGTCTGCGGTATTATGATCACTGCTTCACATAATCCTGCTAAGTTCAATGGTATCAAGATCAAAACTGCCCAAGGGGGAGCTGCTTCAAAAGATATCACAAATACCGTCGAGGGTTATCTGGGTCAATCAGAAGTCAAGCGTCTGAACTTTGAAGAGGCGTGCGCTCAGGGTTTGATCGTGGTGCATGATTTTAAGAAAGCGTATGTCAAATTTTTGCGCGGCTATTTGAATTTAAAGAAAATGAAGACGGCCAAATATAAAGTGCTGAGCGATATTATGCATGGCAGCGGCCGTGACCTGATGCAACAGATCCTCAAAGGGACGGATATCAAGCTGACTTTGATGCGTGAGGATGTGAATCCTTCGTTTGACGGCAGCAAGCCGGAGCCTATTCCGGAATGTTTAGGAATAATGATGGGGCGTATGAAAAAGGAGAAATTCGATTTTGGCCATGTGCTCGACGGGGATGCCGACCGCATCGCCGCGGTGATGCCCGGCGGCGAGTTCGTTTCTCCTCAGAAGATCCTGGGACTTTTGATCCTGCACCTGGTGCGTAACCGCAACGTGGAAGGCGGCATTGTCAAAACGCTTTGCGGCACGACCATGCTGGATAATATTGCCAAAAAACTTGACCGTAAAATTTATGAAACACCGGTTGGTTTCAAATACATCTCAGATCTGATGATCTCTGAGAAAATAGTTGCTGGCGGTGAAGAAGCCGGCGGTATGGGCCTGCCTAATTATATCCCGGAGCGTGACGGTACCCTGGCCGGGCTTTTGATCCTGGAGATGATGGTTTATAATAAAAAGAATTTCAAACAATTGGTCGACGACATGGAGCGTGAGTTCGGGCGTTATTATTATTTGCGCCTGGATTATTCCATGGATGCCAAAAAAGTGGATCTGAATAAATTGAAAACTATAACTTCCGTATTAGGCAAGAAGGTTATTGAGGTCAAGGACTTCGACGGAGTTAAGCTTATCTGTGAGAATGAGGACTGGCTGATGTTCCGTCCTTCGGGCACCGAGCCTTTGGTCCGTATTTATTCGGAAGCCAAGAGCCTTAAGCGTTCTAAGGATATTCTGGAATTCGGACGCCAACACATAGACCCTAAATAATGATTTACTACATCATTTATTTTCTGACCAAGGCCATAAGCTGGCTTTATTTTCCTTTTACAGCTCATCATACCTCCAAGATCCCGCGTCAGGGAGCTTTTATCCTGGCCAGCAATCACATTAGCAACTTGGACCCGGTTGTATTAGGTATTTGTTCGGTCAGGCGCCTTAATTTTATGGCTAAGATAGAATTGTTTAAGGGGGCTCTGGGTTTTGTTTTAACTCGCTTGGGGTCTTTTCCGGTTAAAAGAGGCGGATCAGATTTTGGCGCGCTGAAAGAGGCCCTTAAGCGTTTGAAAAATGGCCGGGTGATCCTGATATTTGTTGAGGGGACACGGCGTATCGGCAATGCCCCATCCAAGGCCCAGGCCGGTGTTGGTTTTTTGGCTATGAAATCCGGCGTACCTATAGTCCCTGTCTTTTTGAAAGGGACCAATCAAGTCATGGCCCCGGGCACTAAATTTTTCAAAAGAGGCCCGGTATCCGCCACTTTTGGAGAGCCTTTTTTCATCAATGATGATCCCAGTTATGAAGATGCTTCCCAGCGTATTTTAGATAAAATTTACGCCCTCGCCTAAACGTACAATAATTGGCAAATCCTAGAAGAATAGTATATCCTTTCTCTATATGGGAAAGAATTTAAATTTAAGAGCTAATATGGCCCTTGGGCTTATTATTGCCTTTTTGGCTAATACGCTAGGTCCTCTGCCTGTAACTCAAGCCCAGGAATTTCATTTGCCCGCACCCGGTGCAAGGTTAGCTTTAAGCCCTGAATTTAATCCGCCGATTTTAAAAGGCATCAAGGTCCATCCGGAAAATCCTTTTCGCTTTGATTTTATTTTGGATAAAGGAGATGGGGGGGCACAAAATTTAGCGTCGCTGCGTAATGAATCCACCAAATTAATCAAATACTTCTTAGCCAGTCTCACCATTCCTGAAAATGATCTCTGGGTCAATTTAAGTCCTTATGAAAGAAATAGAATAGTTCCCCCATCATTTGGTCGGACAGAAATGGGGCGTGACCTGCTTGCTGAAGATTATATGCTCAAACAGATAACCGCATCCTTAATATATCCGGAAGATGAAATAGGCAAGAAATTCTGGAAGCGAATTTATGAAGAAGCCTATAAGAAATTTGGAACAACGAATATTCCGGTTAATACCTTCAATAAAGTATGGATAGTCCCCGAAAAAGCAGTTGTTTATGAGAATGTAAAAGCAGGGACGGCTTATGTCGTGGAAGCCAAGTTAAAAGTAATGCTGGAGCAGGATTATCTGTCAATGTCCAAGCATGTAGCTGTACCGAACGACGTGGCCTCAGTGGGGGCTAATATTATCCGCGAGATCGTCATCCCCGAATTGACAAAAGAGGTTAACCAAGGCCAAAATTTCACTCAATTGCGCCAAGTCTACAACAGCCTCATCTTAGCCACGTGGTTCAAAAAGAAAATAAAGGACAGTATTTTAGAAAAGGTTTATGCGGATAAAAATAAAATAGCAGGCGTAGGGTACAAAAATACTAACGAAATTGAAGGCATCTATCAACGCTATCTCCAAGCTTTCAAAAAAGGAGTTTGTAACTATATCAAAGAAGATATCGATCCTTCCACTCAGAAGATCGTCCCAAGGAGATATTTTTCCGGCGGGGTTTCTTTAGGGATGACAAGTTTAAATTCAGATTCCGCCATGCAGATTACCCGTCAAGATCACGGCGTGGTGGCTATTCCTAATGAGGTGCTTGTTAAGATGGATGCCCAGCCCTTAAGCATGGCTATGCAGAGCACAGTAACAGTCACGCCAGAAACACAAAATTTATATGATGAATTTTTTCCGTATAACCTTATCAAACCAATGAGATTGGATCACTTTGCCTATGATCTGGCGGTGCATGAGACCATCAAAGAGCGGCAAAGGGGAAGTGTTTTATATCTTGGATCCGGGACGGATATAACACATGTCCTTGCTACTACCAATGGAGCTGAATTTGATATGGTGGACCTATGGGTGCCTTCATATGTTGAATTTTTTGATTATATCAAACATTATTGGAAGGGGTCCTTAAGTCTGCAAGAAGATTATCTTGAAAGTAAGGAACTATACGGTTTTGGCCAGGTTGTCCTTATTGAGAGGGATTTTAACGCATGCTTGGTCGCTGAATTAAGAAGCCTTGGGATCTCTCCGGATAAACTAAAAGTTTTTCCTATCCCCGGAGGTTTTCAAATAATTTTTGAGAAAAAATTCCCTGGTGAAGATCAAGCGCATGAATACATATTTAATTTTATTAACGGCGATGTAACTACATTCAAATCGTCTAAGAAATACGATATATTATTTCAGAGAGCCGGATGGGGGGAGTATGGATCCAATGCTCTTGATTTGGATGGAATTAACCATGTGGATCCCTATATGAAGCAAGGTTCATTTATACTCATCAACCCTTATAGTTTTAATAGAATCAGGGAAGTTGATTTAGAGGATAGTTTTGATCTAAGCAAAGACGAACGAATGCATTACCAGCCAGTTGGTATCGGCGAAGATGCCTTACATTTAGAGAATGAACTTTCTGTTTTATATCAGCACCTGGGTTATGGATTCCGTTTGAAGGTTTTTCGCAAGGCGGATAGTGCCCAAGAAAAATTAAATAACCCTGCCCAAAAAGTCCCAGAGACTGACCATGGGGCCCTTCAAGTGAGCCTGGCGATGCAGTCTTCTGTCAGCGATCATTTGTCTACCTGGGGAGTGCCAATGGCAGGAGACGATGTTGAGAAACGCAGGTATGTGGTTGATTTAATAGATCCTTTTGTTAAGGAGGCTTATGAGCATGCGTCCCAACTATTCAGTGGTGATGTATGGACAGAAGGTTCGTGTGAGCTTATTACTAATTTCTTGATGAACAAACTTGATGGCCGCAAGGATATAACTATTAGAAGAGTAAGGTATAAGACAGAAAACAAACTCGATATTCCTGATCGCGTTTTTCATGATTTTATGGTTATTTTTTATGACCAGCGTGCTTGGATCCTCGATCCGACATGGCAGCAGTTTTTGAACGGAAGTAGACCATCGATAGGCCTTCCTAAAGTATTGCTTGTTGATGTTGCTCGTCTTGATGAAAAATTAAATGCAATGAAGGTTTTGAAGAATAACAGGCATTACTGGTATTCCGGGCTGATTCGGGACCGTGATATTATGGAACGTATTCATCATGTATCTCGTTATCAGGGGTTCTTTGCACAGTTGCCGCAATATTATTTGACAGCAAAAACACAATTGACCGCCCAGGAACTATTTCAGTTTACCAGACAATTTATCGGTAACAACAAGGATCTTCCTCCATTGGATGTTTATGAGAGACAAATTCCTATGACATTCCTTAATGGTCAAGAGTTTGAAGCCTTACAGCCAATTTTGAAAGAAGGAATGGAAAAGGCCCCGACGGTTAAGGTGCGAAGACATTTTGAGATATTATATAGTTATTTTTGGCAAGTTTATCGGGACCTAAAAGTAGGGGAGCCTGCGACAAATGTATCGGACTTTGCTTTTGGTCAATTTAAAAAGGAGTTGCTTAAGAGGCATACAGAGCTTGTGGCTAGGTCTTTCTTATCGGTATCAGTTGGCGAAAAGAGTATTAATGTTGATGTTATTGGCGATAGGTCAGGCAATAGGCTTTTCCTGAGGGTCGGAGGATTGCTATTTTATAATGAGGATTACGAGGGATATATTCAAGATATAGATGTCAATTTCTTAGGGTTAAAGTTATGCCCTCTATTGAATACTCATTTCCCAAATTCGGGACATTCTCTCGATGCTATTATAACAAGCATTGCTGCCCTGTGGGCCGTTAAGGACAGTATTCAAGGCAAGACTGTGATCAATGTTAGGGACGGCAATGGGATCGCAGGAGCTGTGACTAAAATGCTGGGAGCTAAGGAAGTGATTTTTATCTCAGAGCATAATAGCCGTGAAGAGGCAAACCAAATTCCTATTGAAAAAAGACGGGGTGCGGTTGTTATTATGAATGCGGCTGATCAGTTGGTTATCGATGAGCCTAAACCAGCCATCATTATTACAGCGGCCGGGTCCGAAGAAAATGCCGGTCCGACGCAAAAGACACTCACCCAGGAGGGGTATTCATTACAGACAATAAGCAGTTTAGCCTCATCAGATAAGAAGCCTTTAGTTGGGTTTGTTGCCAATCTTGATTGGGCGATGAACATCCAAGAAGCAGTTGAAATTGTTCTTACTCATCCGGCTGAGGAACAACCAGAGAGGGTGATGAAGGATGTTGAAACAGAGGCAATAGCAAAATTCAATAAAATTTG